>Ga0315554_1000441_pt1 | contig 24410 bp, 22 predicted proteins | sample SalMarSW160370MG_FD_202114 | JGI IMG/M metagenome (GOLD analysis project Ga0315554, IMG submission 202114) | Salt marsh sediment microbial communities from the Plum Island Ecosystem LTER, Massachusetts, United States - Salt Marsh Sediment SW1603-70 ...
AAAGAAGTGCTTCAAAGAGTTTCAAAGATAGACGATCCATTTGTGTTTGATAAAATTGTAACAAAATGCAAAAATGTCTTTCTACAAAAACTTGGCGCAACTACAGAACTGCGGCCATTGACATTTCTACAGACAATCCTCAGGGATTATAATTATATTAATAATAATGTAACCGATTCAATCTCTCAAAAAAAACAACTTGTTAATCAGTAATTCCCCATTTGTATGGAAGCATAACCATATTTGTTTCTTATTGAGTTTACCGCCTCAATAAGTTTTTTTCTTGCAGCTTCCGTTCTGTCGAATAAATTTTCCTGGTAATATGATAGGCTGAAACCTGTTAGCTTTATCCCTATTAATCTTAACGACACTCTTCTTGTATATGATTTTCCGAATATATTCAAAGCGGTTTCAAAAATTATTTTATCATCATTTGTATGCTTTATAGTTTGTGAACGGGTGATTGTTTTAAAATCGGAATATCTTATTTTAACAGTAACTGTAGATGCGTGAAAATTATTATCCCTTAAAGTCTGACAGACTTTCCCTGCAATTTCAAACAAAATATTTTCAACAAGCCTCTTGCTGTTTACATCATTACTGAAAGTTGTTTCTTTTGAGATGCTTTTTTGTTCTCGTTCAATAGACAGGTATTCATTTCCGAATCCGTTCGCTTTCTTCCATAAATCAATTCCGAATTTTCCAAAAGCAGCGGCAAAAAAATCCTGCGGAAGATTTGCAATTTCTCCCGTAGTGTAAATTCCTCTATTTTGAAAATATTGTAACGTAACTTTTCCAACGCCCGGGATTCTTTCAACCGGCAGGGTAGACAAAAATTTTTTTTCATCTCCCGGTTCAACCAACATAATTCCTTTTGGCTTTTTAAAATCGGAAGCTATTTTAGCAATTGTTTTATTTGTACCAATTCCTATCGAGCAGGGGAGAGATAATTTTCTATCTATTTCGTTTTGAATAAAAAGTGCAAAGTTGTAAAAAGGACCGTAAATACTTTGACAGCCGGTAAAATCCATATAAAATTCATCGATAGAAGCCTGCTCTATTAAAGGAGCATATCTCTCTAAAATATTTTTTACAGCCCTTGAGTAATTAACATACTCATCATAATGGCCATGAAGATAAATTCCGTGCGGACAAAGTTTAAATGCGGTTCTTATCGGCATAGCCGAGTGGAGTCCGAATTTACGTGCTTCGTAAGAGCATGCCGCTACAACACCTCTGCCATGTGGATCGCCGCCTACAATAACAACTTTCCCTTCAAGCTTCGGGTTAAGTATCCTTTCCACAGATACAAAAAAGGCATCTAGATCTAAGTGAAAAATTGTTCTCATTTGTTAAACTCATTAACCTTTGAGGTTATAATCGGGATACAGTGGGTAAACCATGAAGGTTTCCCCAAATAGTGAACATTTGAGCACTATAATATAATTTATTCGGATTAAAATCAAGATATGTAAAAGATGAGTTTTTATTTTGTTTCTGAAATTTTAAATAAAAAAATATAAAACTTTAAACTCCGATTTAAAAGAATTATCTTTAGAAAAAATTTGAGGGATAATTTTAGGGGTTATATTCAAATTTATTTTTCCTCCAGTAAAACCCCTTCTTCATATATAAATTTTATTAATCTAAAAATATTTAATAAATAGCAGAATAATTCACCAATAAAAAACGGGGTGCTACTATGAAGCTAGTAAGAGTAATGATTGCTGTATCTTTATTTTTATTAAATATTCATGCCCAGGTTAAAGTTGGGGATGAAGCTTTAGGATCAAAAAAATATGATGACTTTCAGGAAGCAAAATTCTGCGGAACATCATGCCATGTGGATTTTCACCAGCAATGGAAACAAGCAATGATGTCCCAGGCTTATACACATCATTGGGATGAAGTTGAATACTTTAAGTTAGCAGTACCGCATGCAGAAAAAGATCCAATTGTTGCGGGCGTAAAAGCAGGCTGTAATGGATGCCATACACCAATTGCTTTTATGGCTGGAGATGTTCCTCCTCCAAAACCTTCGGAAATGTCTAAGGCTAATGAATCGGTTAATTGCGATGTATGCCATACAATAACAGGTTTTCAAGGAGATGTTCCTCATAATTTTAACTATGTCTCTGAACCTGGCGAAACAAAATATGGCCCGAGGGAGGGAAGTAATTCTCCTGAACATAAAATGAAAAAATCCGATTTTATTGGTACTGCCGAATTTTGCGGAACTTGTCATAATGAAAAAGATCCCTATGGAATTTGGGTTAAATCTACACATCTGGAATGGAAGGAAGGTCCTTATTCTAAGCAGGGAGTAAAATGTCATGATTGCCATATGACATATGCACCGGGAATATCTGCATCGATGGGGAATAAATATACAGATGTTAGGCAGCATCTTTTTCATGGTGCGCATGATCCGGGAAAAGTAAGAGGAACAATAGAATTAAGAATTCATCCCGATATAAATGAAGTAGAACCGGGATCGAAAGTTAAATTTACTGTCGCACTTTTTAATCAAAAAACAGGACATAAGTTCCCTACCGGTTCAGTTGAAGATAGAATTGTGTGGATGCATGTCGAAGCAATTGATACTAAAGGGAATGTCTATCATATACCTGTAGATAAGAAAGGTTTTGAAGGGGAAGAGTATACAATCGGGAGTGATGAATTAGCATATCAGGATATGGGTATTGCATTAAATGATCCTAATTTCAAAGGTGTTCAGCGGGATGGAATTCCCATCGGTGATAGAATTTTTAGGATGCCCTATTTTGATCCGCAGGGAAGAATGACAATTCAACAATGGAATACAAAATCTTTGGGAGTAGATTATAGGATTGGTCCGAGAGAAACAAAACTTGAAACATGTACATTCGCGGTTCCGATTGATGCTGCACCCGGTTTAATGAAAGTAACTGCAGTGTTAAATTATCAAAAATTAGTAGGACCGGTAGCAGAATTTTTAGGTGCGCCTGAAGAAGCGGAAATAGTAAAAGTAAATGATCATTCTACGTTAGTTAATGTTTTACCATAGACTCTGGAGGAAAAAATGAGATCCAAATATTATTTATTGTTTTTATTTATTTCTTCTTTCTTTTCCGAGGAAATTTTAGCTATTCCTGCATTTGCCAGGAAATATAGCATGACGTGCAAAACCTGCCATTCACCTTTTCCTAAATTAAAACCTTACGGGGATGAATTTGCAGCAAACGGATTTGTATTAAAAGATAAAGATGCACCAAGATATTTTGTTGAGACAGGTGATAATGATCTTTCATTAATTCGTGATCTTCCTTTAGCAATCAGGCTTGAAGGATATTTAACTTATAATAATAATAAATCAGATAATTCTGATTTCTCAGCACCTTACATTATAAAACTATTATCTGGCGGTTCAATCACCAATAATATAAGTTACTATTTTTATTTCTTCTTTTCGGAAAGGGGAGAAGTTGCAGGCTTGGAAGATGCTTTTTTAATGTTCAATAATTTGTTTAGCAGCGACCTGGATTTTTATATAGGACAGTTTCAGATTTCGGATCCATTATTTAAAAGAGAATTAAGATTAACATTTGAAGATTACATGATTTATGATGCAACTGTCGGTTATTCAAATATAAACCTAACTTATGACAGGGGTGTTATGTTTACATATGGATTTGAATCCGGAACAGATTTAACATTAGAAGTGCTTAATGGAAATGATCTGGCATTAGCTAATTCTTTCAAGGTATTTGATAATGATAAATATAAAAATCTGTTTGGCAGAATATCACAGGATATTACCCAAAATATAAGAATCGGTGGATTTGGATACTGGGGTAAAGAAGAACAGGAAAGCAGGCAAATACCTGTAAAGGAAACAAACGAAATTTGGATGCTTGGACCTGATTTAACGGTTGATGTTGATCCACTGCAGTTAAATGTTCAGTATGTTGAAAGGAGAGACAAAAATCCATTCTTCTTAAACTATAATGCGGATCAAATTAAGACCCGCGGAGCATTTGGAGAATTAATCTTTAAGCCTGACGGAGATAATAGTAAATGGTATGCTGTCGGGCTTTATAATTGGGTAGAATCGGGGCAGAATGATCTGGATGTAAAAACGGGGACGATTAATCTCGGGTATCTTTTAAGAAGAAATTTTCGTTTAACTGGTGAATTTACTTATGATTTTACAAATAAATTTGGTCAGGCGTCTGTTGGATTAATTACTGCCTTTTAGAAGTCTATTTTTAACAGGGATGATCCTGTTATTATAGGATCATCTCTTTTCTAAAACTCAACATTTCTTTGATATGCAGTTACCAGCAGCCGGTTATATTCTTCAAAGCTTATTTCTACAGCGTCGAACATCTTTAAATGCGGGGTCATATATTGAACATCGAGCAAAGTAAAATTTTTTTCATTAAGATGTTCAATTAATTTTATTAAAGCAATTTTTGATGCTTGAGAAATCCTGCTAAACATCGATTCGCCAAAGAAAGCACCTTTATATGTTATACCGTAAAGTCCGCCTATCAATTTATTTCTTTGATAGATTTCAACAGTATGAATATGTCCGAGGGAATATAATCTTAGGTAAGCTTTTATTAATTCCTCTGAAATCCAAGTTTTTTCTCTATTTGCACAGGCTTTAACTACGGAAAGGAAATCAAAGTTATATCTGACTTCGTAATCAATTTTATCCATAGCTTTTTTTAGAGAGCGCGGAAAATTATAATTGTCCAGCGGGATGATAGTCCTTATTTCAGGAAGGTACCAGTTTACCTCTCCAGTTTTTTCATCAGCCATCGGAAATGCACCTCTTGCATAAAGGCGAAGCATATTCCCAGGCTCTAAAAATAATTCCTGGTTATATTCCTGGTTTTTGTTCATTGGTGCAAAAATAATTACTTCACAATATTGAGAACTTATTCATCAATCTTTACTTCGAGCTTGATTATATCGAATCCTTTTTTAGTTTCCGTCGCCGCAAAAATCACTCCTATTAAAACGGAAATCATTCCGCATAAAAATAGGAATGTAACAAATATATTTAAACCGGTAACTTCGAAGAAGTAAAGTAAGCCAATGAATAATGAAGTAATAACAAATAAAGCAACTGCAATAGTATAATAAAGAACTGCATTTTTAACAAGTGAAACCCTTGTTACCAATTCACTTATCTGTTTTGAAATACTTTCAAGCCTGATCGTTTCTTCATAATTAAACTCTCGTTCCCCGGCTTTCGAAAAAAATTTTCTTCTTTCTTCATTTAATAACCTTATCCTGTTTACAACTAATGAATATTTATTATTCATACCTAATAAAAGCAGTCCGCAGGCAGATATCATTAAGCCCGGTGCAAGCATTAATTGTATGATTTGGATTATGGAAATCTGTTCTTTCATAAATAAATAAGAATTGTAAATAAAAAAATTTTTATGGAAGTAATTTGCAAATATTAAAGGATTAATGCTAAATTAAGATAGGAGAAGTTCTCACAATGTAAGTTACCCGTAAACGGCTACCAATATCGTATAGCTCAACCTACACATCAACTTATCTCCGTTTACGGGTATAATTTACTTCTATTTCGAAAAGTAATTTAGAAAAATATTTTTCAAAAAATTGTGATTTAATAGCAGGAAATTTTGAGCGAATGTTTTATTTGTTAAGAATCACTTTTTAAAAATCAAAAGCCTGATCTTTTAATGAAATTTATAATTGTTTTATCTTTAGATGCCAGCAATTCATCAGGTGTTCCCTTAAAATAAATAATACCTTCATTAAGCATCGCAACTGTGTGGGCTACATTTTTTACACTGTTCATATCATGCGTTACAACAACCGAGGTGACTTTCAATTTTTCACTCAAATCTTTAATCAGATTATCTATCGAATCCGACATAATCGGATCTAAGCCGGTGGTAGGTTCATCATAAAGGATATAATCCGGGTTAGTAACTAAAGCTCTTGCTAGCCCGACTCTTTTTTTCATTCCGCCGGAAAGCTCAGAGGGTTTTAGTGGTTGAACTCCTGGCAAACCGACAAGATCTAATTTTTCCGAAACAATTTTGTCTATTTCTTTTTTAGTATAACCGTTTTTTGATTCGATCAAGGGTAATGAAATATTTTCTTCCACGGTCATGGAATCAAATAATGCTGAACCTTGAAATAGAAATCCGAATTTTTTTCTTAATGTATATAATTCATTTGTGTTAAGATCACTTACCTTTTGATTTTCTACTTCAACATATCCCGAGTCGGGGATAAGAAGACCGACAATGTGCTTTATTAACACACTTTTTCCTTCCCCGCTTCTTCCAATAATAACAATTGTTTCACCGGGTTCAATTTCAAGATTAACACCTTTTAGAACCTGTTTATTTCCAAAACTTTTGTAAAGGTTATTTATTTTTATCATTCTCTTAAAATAATAACGGTTAAAAAATTTTTTACCTTTTGTTATTATGTTTAAATTTTATTTATAAAAATATTTTCTAATTAAAAACAAATATATATATTATTAAAAAAATTAAATAGAAATTATTTCTTAAACATTTGGCATATAAATTTAATTGAATAAAACTAATAATTCTATGGAACCTAAATGGATTGAATGGGCAAAAGACCTTCAGGCGATATCACAGAATGGTTTAAATTACTCTGAAAATGCTTTTGATAGAGATCGATACAATAAAATAAGAGATATAGCTGCTGAAATTTTAGCATCGCATTCTGATGTTGATTTTGAAGTGATAAAGGATTTATTTAATGGAGAAAAAGGACATTCTACTCCTAAAGTAGATGTAAGAGGAGCTGTTTTCAAAGACGATAAAATTTTAATGGTTAGAGAAATAATAGATGGAGGATGGACATTACCAGGCGGTTGGGCAGATCCAAATGAAACTCCTTCTGCATCGATTGAAAGAGAAGTCTTTGAAGAATCAGGATTTGTAGTTAAAGCGAAAAAGGTTCTTGCAGTTTATGACAGAGCTAAGCAAGGTCATGTCCCCCCTTTTCCATATCATGTTTATAAGATATTTTTCGAATGTGAACTTGTCGGCGGTAAAAAAAAGTACAGTATAGAAACTGACGGAGTAAATTTTTTCTCAGAAAATGAAATACCTGAATTATCTAAAGCCAGGACAACAATTTCTCAAATTAAAAGAATTTTCAAGCATTATAAAAATCCACAATTACCCGCTGATTTTGACTAGTGATTTATTAAGCGAGATAAAAGCTAATTAACGAATGGAGACAATTCAGTCGTTTAAACAAGATATCATTGGATAATTAATAGAAACTTTTGAATTAAATTTTTTTACTATTAATCTGGCGGATTACTTGGTAATGGCTTTCCTGATTTTACTATTGCAACAGCCTGTGCAAATCTCTTTTGAAAAGTTGATTCAGTTAATGTTGTAGCAATATTGGTTGCCATACGTCTTTTAGTTACTACAGTAACCTTAGTGTTTTCATTATCAACCGGTTCAATCTATGCCCCCATTACTGCACCTATTGAAACAAAATTGGCTCCGGAACTTGTAAGCATATAATTCTGATCTCTATGCTCCTCGATTGCATCAGTACCTTCCCATCTAAAAACAGTTTTTGCTATTTCCCACGCCTGGTCCGAGTTAACTGGGTATACCTGTACCGTCCCCTCATCTTTCGAATTCAGCACATCATTCATTGAGGCACAGCCGGTTAAAAGAAATGCAATAGCAAGAATGGAAGATAAAAATATATAGAATTTCACAAAACCCTCCCTTATTTATTAAACTTCTAAAAATTAACAAAAAAGAATTAATTTTCAAATGATTGATTTGTCTATCAATATTGTTGAATTGAAAGCCATCTAATTTACTCTTATATTTGCAGAAAATTTGATACATAAATGGATATGAAACAAAACAACGTTTACATTGAAACCTATGGATGCCAGATGAATTTGGCTGATACTGAAATTGTTCTCGGTATTTTACAAAACTCAGGGTACGGAGTCACAAAAGATTCTAATAATGCTGATGTGATTTTACTTAATACCTGCAGTATTAGGGAAAATGCAGAACAAAGAATTTACGGGAGGTTGGGGAATTTTAAAAATTTAAAGGAATCAAAACCTAATCTTGTTATTGGAATACTTGGCTGCATGGCTGAAAGATTGAGAACGGATCTTGTTGAGAAAAAGAAAATTGTAGATGTTGTTGTTGGACCCGATGAATACCGAAGACTACCGGAATTGATTGATGTTGCTTTTAACAATGAAAAAGGAATAGGAGTAAAACTCTCACGTACAGAAACTTATGATGATATTATTCCGTACAGAGAAGACGGGCTGCAGGCATGGATTTCAGTGATGAGAGGCTGTGATAAATTTTGTACTTTTTGTGTGGTTCCTTTTACCAGGGGACGTGAAAGGAGCAGAGCTTTAATTTCAATTGTTGATGAAATAAAACAATTATCGGAAAAAAGATTTAAGGAAGTTACATTATTAGGGCAAAATGTTAATTCATATAAAGATAATAATTTCGATTTTGCTGATTTGCTTTCTGCATGTGCAGTTGTTGATAGATCAATAAGAATAAGATTTTCCACATCACATCCTCAGGATCTTTCCGATAAACTTTTGTATACAATTGTCGAAAATCAGAACTTATGCAATTATATTCATTTACCTGTTCAATCCGGTTCAAATAGGATTTTAAATTTGATGAACAGAACTTATACAATTGAACATTATCTTAATCTAATTGAAAAAGCTAAAAAGATAATTCCAGGTGTAAGTTTTTCTACGGATATTATTGCCGGATTTCCAACAGAAACTTATGAAGATCATGTTATGACTCTTGATATTATGAGGGAAGTGAAATATGACGGTGCGTATATGTTTAAATACTCTCCGCGTGAAGGAACAAAATCCTTTAAGATGGGAGATGATGTGCCCGATGAAATAAAAACAAAACGTCTCCAGGAGATAATTGATCTTCAGCAAAATATATCATACGATTTGAATCAAGCTTTAATTAATAAAGAAGAAGTAATATTGGTTGAAGGTTTAAGTAAGAAGTCGGATCAATTCCTATCCGGCAGAACCGATACAAATAAGGTTGTAATTATTCCTTTCGATGAAAGAATTAAGGAAGGAGATTATGTTAAGGTTAAAATAGACCGCGCTACATCAGCAACTTTATTTGGAGATATTGTTGAACCTGCTACAGATTTCAATAAAGAAATTGTAAAACTATCAGCATAATTTTTAACCATTTATTAAACTAAATTGATGAAGTACATTTACTTATTTGTTTTTATCTTCAGCACTATTTTTTGCTCAAATATTTTTCCTCAAGATGTTGATATAATCCCATATTTAAAACAAATAGAAGCAGGGAACAAAATATATGTGGAAGAAGAGCTTCCCTCTTTAATTTCTAGAAACCCCAATAGTCCCTCCATTATGTATTTAGAGGGTGTATTAACAGAAGACGGGGAAAAGGCGCTTGTTATTTTTTCAAGAATATTGGATAAATACCCTAAAAGCAAATATGCAGATGCAGCTCTTTACAGAATATTTTCCTATTATTATGCAGGGGGAGAATATTATAATGCAGAGAAATGTTTGGAAGAATTAAAAAGTGAATACCCGGCTTCGCCTTACATAAAACTTGCGGATAGAAATATCCCGGAAGATAATCAAACTTCTTTATCGAAGGAAAAAAGTTCAAATCAACTTACAGAAGAAAATGTTCCAAAGTATAAATATACGATTCAAGCAGGTGCATTTACCAAACCGTCTAATGCTTCTTCATTAAAGAATTCTTTTGAAGATAACGGATTTTTTTCCGAGGTTAAAGATAAAGTTGTTGGAGGTACTACATTCCATGTAGTGTATGTGGGAAAATTTGAAGATAGAGATGAAGCAGAAAATTTTTTACATGTGATAAATAGTGAATTTAAACTTGACGGCCGCGTGGTTGAACTTCCATGAATAAATCCGAAATTAAATTTATCGGAACCGGGTCCGGGAAAGCTTCCTTAAATAGGTATTTTTCATCTTTTATCATTTCTTTTCAAGATTATAATTTACTTGTAGATGCAGGGGATGGTATATCAAGAGCATTATTATCTCAAAAGATTTTATTTTCTTATATCAATGGAATCTTACTAACTCATCTCCACCCGGATCATTATTCGGGACTCGCTTCGCTGATTGTCCAGATGAAATTAATCGGTAGAAGTAATGATCTCCATATCATTGTTAATAAAAATCTAAAACAAGTTGTTGAAGAATTTCTCTATCATTCCTACATATTCAGAGAGAAAATGGGTTTTAAAATTCTAATTGAGACTTTTAAGCACGATGAAATCTTTAAGCTTAATGATGTGTTTAATTTTATTGGGAAGCAAAATTCTCATTTAAACAAATACGAAAAGTACGCTGATGAAAGAGACTTGGATTTTTCATGCAGCAGCATTTTGTTTGAAATAAACAAAAGAAATATTTTTTATACAGGTGATATTGGAAGCAAAGAAGATCTTTATCTTTTCAAAGATCATAAGATAGATTTGATGATAAGTGAAATAACACATGTAAATTTTGAAGATTTATTGGAAGCATATAAAAATTTGAAGCCGGAAAAATTATATCTTACTCACTATAGCGATGAAGATGAAGAAAATCTTATTAAATTAAAAAGTGAATCCTATCCTGAAGAAAAAAATAATGTAATAATAATAGCATTTGATGGTTTGGTAATTCAGATTTAGTAATCTTTTATGGTTTTTTAAATTCGAATAAGCCGGCATCAGAAGTTGTTATCCAAATATTACCATATCTGTCTTCTGCAACACCGTTAACATTCTTTATATTTAATCCTGTGTTATCATAATTAAAAAGTTTTGTATTTGCTCCATCTTTTTCAACCAATCCTTTATTAGTTCCGATCCACAGTCTATTCTTACTATCTACAAATAAAGAATTAACGTTCGATCCATCCGGAAGTATATAATATGTTTGCCATGTTCCGTTAAAATAAGATAGCCCGTTAGCTAAAGCGTATCCGCCGGGATGCCCGGCCCAAATATTTCCTGAGTTATCCGCAGCCATTGCTGTAATTCGGTTTGAAATAATATTAGACGGTGAAGTATAGAATTCCCACTCTTCACCTAAAAATTGAGCTACACCTGAATTTTTTGTCCCAATCCAAATATGATCGTTTCTTCCCACAACAATTTCATTTATAATATAATCGTCGGAATTTGATAGGGTAGGGTAAGACGGTGTCATCTGGTAAGAACGCCATAAAACTACGTATCTGTCAGTTGCAATTGCTATAGAAGTATCATTAATTATAGCTACAGATCTAACTGTTCCAATTGGGTAAAAAGGAGCTTTATAAATATTCAAATCATTGGAACCATCTCCATAGTATTCTACAAGACCACTTTCTGTTCCTACTAATTTTCTATTATCATATTTTGAAGTGACTATAGAATAAATATTATTGCTGGGGAGACGAGTTGAACCTCTCTGATAATTAAGCCATTGGTTACCGTCAAAGATTATAATTCCATTTTTAGGTGTTCCTATCCAGAGCTTATTATTGTTATCAATATTGATACAGCTTAATTCATTTGTAACGATTGGTGAGTTGCCGGTATTATAATCTGCCCAAATTGTTGTATCAACCAAAACAGTATAAAAGAAAGAAGTTTTATTGCTGCTAACCGTAATAGATGAAGTATTATTCCTGTGATTCTCAAGTTTGTAAGTTATGTTATAATAACCTGGCAGGAACCCTGTTAATGTAATTGGAGTTTTAAGTCCGGTGCTTGAATCATTAACAAAAATTGATGCACCCTGAGGTTGACTGGAACAATAAATCTTTCCTCTCATTAATGGATTCTTGGTATAATCAACAAATACATTTAATCTTTTACCTTCAACAATATTTACAACAAAGCTGGTATCCCTGTAAAGTTCTTTTTTAAGAGTGACAGTATCTACACTTGTAGTTAACCAGGTAAGACTATCAGGTGTTGCCCGTCTTCTTGCTTTGCCATTTAAATATATATGAGCACCGTTAGGATAAGAATCAATAAAAATGTAACCGTTAGGCGGAGGCTTATCGGGCGGGCTAACCGAAACAACTTTATCACAGCCATTATTCTGTAATAAAATTGATAGTAAAATTATTGCTACCGGCAAGAAAATATCTTTTAAAATTTTTATTTTCTTTTTCATTAATATTGTAATATATCTATTTCAATAGCTAATTAAAATTTAACTGGGTTATTTAAAGAGCTCCTCTATACCTGAACAATCCCGCATCAAAAGTAGTTATCCAAACATAACCATTTTTATCTACGGCTACACCACTGACATTATTAATATTTAAGCCTGAATTATCATAATTATAAAAAGTTATAGTATTTCCATCTTTTTCTATCAATCCATTATTTGTTCCAATCCATAATCTATTCCTAAAATCGACATATAAAGAACTTACTCGATATCTATTAGGAAATATATAATATGACTGCCATGATGTTCCATCATAATAAGATAATCTATCGGATGAAGCATGCCCGGCCCACACAATTCCCAAATTGTCTATCACTATTGAAGTAACTTGATCAGAAGATAAATTGCTGTTTAACGAATTATAGAATTCCCACTCATCACCGAATCGTTGAGCTACACCTGCATTCTTCATTCCAATCCATAAATGATTAAAACTACCATAAACCATTGCGGTTATATTGAAGTCGGTAGAACTTAATGTAGTAGGATAGTAGAAATCTAGTCTTCCTCCAAGCCAAACCACTATATGTGATTCTATTGAAACTGCAACCAGTGTATCATATTTTGCTGCAATAGAACCTACTGGTGCAAATGGGTAGAATGGAGGTTGGTATACATTTAAATCATTGGATCCATCACCATAATATTGTGCCAATCCTGCATCGGTTCCAACCCATTTGCTATTATTTTGAGGTAAAGTTACAATGGAACTAATTTTATTGCTTGGAAGGCGGGTTGCACCTCGTTGATATTTTAAAAATTGATTTCCGTCATAAACTATAATTCCATTTCCGGATGTTCCTATCCAAAGTTTATTGTTGTTGTCTATCGTGATACAGCTTAACTCATTGGTAATAATTGGTGAATTATCGACATTGTAATCAGCCCAAATAGTTGTATCAACTAAAATTGCATAAAAAACCGAAGTTAAATTACTGCTGACAGTAACAGTTGAAGTATTTTCACGGTAATTCTTGAGTCTGTATGTAATATTATAATATCCGGGTAATATTCCTGTTAATGTAGTTGGAGTTTTAAGTCCTGTGCTTGAATCATTAATAAATATTAATGCATTCTCAGGTTGACTGGAACAATAAATCTTTCCTCTCATTGCCGGATTTTTAGTATAATCAGTAAATACATTTAATCTTTTACCCTCAACAATATTTACAACAAAGCTAGTATCCCTATAGAGTTCCTTTTTGAGAGTTATTGTATAAGTATTGGTAGAAAGCCAGTTAAGGCTATCCGGAGTTTTCCGTCTTCTTGCTTTACCATCTAAATATATATGTGCGCCTTCAGGATTAGAATCAATATAAATATATCCGTTAGGTGGAGGCTTATCTGGCGGGCTAACCGAAACAGTTTTATCACAACCGCTGTTCTGTAATAGAGCTAATAGCAAGATAGTAACTATTGATAAAAATATGTTTTTCGATATTTTTAATATTCTTTTCATTCTGATTTAAGAACATACCTTGTCTAATCGGATAAAAACTTAAAAAAGATTTGTAACATTACCTTAATTAACTATATCATATATTCAAATAAGTTTTCTCTATTAATGATATCCAAATTGACTTAGATAATCACCTGTGAATGTAATTCTATGAACCCTTTTTATATAAGAACCGAATATTCCATATCCTCCCTGGATGTTTGTATAATCCGGTTCATCCAGTGTTACCACAAATCCGTTTGTCGGAGCCTGAATTGAGGAGTAGTATGATGATAAAAACGGATCGTATGCAATTACATTTACATTCATTTCCACTATGGAATAATTATCTTTATTTTCATCTCCCGCCGAAATCTCCTGCAAAGCCCTGGTAATTGTTGACAAGTTTACGGTAAGTGCACTGGCAGAACTTGCTTTTGGGAAAATCGGTGTAGAAATACCGTTATCATCATAATAAAAAAGCGGAACTTCTTTTAAATATTTTGTAGGATCGCCGGATTTAAAGTATACAATTTCCATCCGGGGAGAATATAGAACCTTTTCAAGGGGTTTCCATGCAATATTAATATTGTTGTCTAAACTCTGGTTAGGGATAACTTTATCACTATTATAATCGAAAAAAGATAATGAATCAGCGGCAGGGGTTAGGGTTGTAGATTGAAGCAATAAGCCATTCGGTAATAAGGCTTCAATATCAATATATTCGTTTGAAGCAGGTTTAAGATTATTTACATAATAACAATGAACAGGTTCATTATACCTTGTCGTATCGATTCTTGTTAGAGTTGTATCTCTTAATTCATATAATTTTTCTCTATACCACATGTTAACTTCAGCCCCTATTACATATGGTGCATCAGTATAGGAATATGGATTTATGTTAGTACCCTCAGGCCTATATGTATGAGTAATAGTAACAATCTGAAGAGTTGTATCGCTTCGCATTATTCCCGTTAAAACATATCTCTCTCTAAATACTGCATTTGGCTCAAAGGTATTATTACAGGAATAATTTATTAAGATAAAAAGAGCAGTACAAATATATAACACATTCTTTTTCATATCTTAATTTTTATTGTTGCAGTTGGCAAAATAGGAAGCATATTGACTCTTTCACCCGTAGTTCTTTTAAAATAAAAAATATTTTTCCTGTTATAGACATTTAAAACGCTGAAATCAAAATTTAAATCAAGGAAATCAAATGAGAAATCTTTTGATAAGCTTAAATCCAGCCGGTGGTATGAAGGAAGTCTTCCCAGGTCTTTATCTGCAAGAAGGGAATAAGGATAATAACCTTCATAGATCTGCCAGTTGGAATAGAAATCCTGAAAATAAAATTTATCATAATATCCCATGTTTTGGGTAAAAGGAAGACCCGAGTTAAAAATCCAAGTTGCAGAAATATTCCAACCCCCGCCAAAATTAAAACCTAACAGCAAACTAACTGAATGTCTAATATCATACCTGGGATAATATAACCAGCCATCCAAATTTTTGTAGGCCCAACCCAGGGAATAAGAACCTGTAAAACTTATAGGATTATGGAGATACTTGAACATAAATTCCCAGCCGTAAGATTCGCCCGAAGCAGAGAGCAAATCATTTTGACTGGATAAAACTTTTTGATCATTTAAGGTCGCAATGTTTTGTAAAACTTTATAATATCCCTGTATATTAATATTATAGTAATCCAGAAAATTGACGTCAAGCCCGATTGTATAATGTATTGCATTTGCCGGCTTTAAATAAGGAGGGGCAATTATCCAAGGTTCAAATAAAGATATTACCTGGTTTTCATCAGATAAAGTAGTTAATTCTTGCTGGTAAAGTCCCCATGCGCCTTTGATTGTAATTCCTGGGTATGCTACATAAGTTAAGCTCACCCGGGGTTCAAATAAATATGCTCCTGCTTCCGATGCAGACAGTGCTATTGGATCTATTCTTGTTCCAAAATCTGCTCCAAAATTTGCATACCTAAGGAATTTATATTTTGCATAAATGCTTAAACTAGTTCCCTGTGCTGATAAATCACTCACTGCCCCGGTTGAGTTCTGCAGGTATAACTGGGAGTTTATGTTTTTCAATAGAAATCCAACGCCAAGCTCATCTTTGCTTTCATAAATGTAATGTAAGTCCATAGAGTATGAAATATCGTCAAGGTTATTATTTTCAGGTTTAGCACCGCTTAATTTCGGATCAACATTACCGGAAAAATTACTATATGATAAACCCATCTCATAGAAAAGCGGCGAGTCTGTAGTTTGCGACCATTTAAATCCGAGTACATTGTTATACCAGTCAATATTTTCAATTGTAGGATTGCTGTTTAATAATCTATCCCCGCTTATAAATCCATTAATACTGAACCTGGAACCTTTAATGAAATCCGGATTAGAATAATTTAATTTGAATGATGCATCATAAAAATTGATGGGAGCCGACTGATCGTTTAGAAATTTTTTTAAAATTTGAGTTGAAAAACTTTTTCTCCCGGTAACTATAAAGGAGCCATATGGAATTGGACCTTCAATTAATGCCTTCCCGGTAAGAAAGCTTGCGCTGGCTTCGGCACCAAACCTGTTTTTATTACCGTCTTTGGTTATTATGTTTAAAATAGATGAAAGCCTTTCACCATACTCGGTTGTAAATCCTCCTTTATAAAATTCAACGCTGTTTATCATATCAGGATCAATAACACTAAAAATTCCGAAAGCATGAAAAGGATTATAAATTGTTATTCCATTTATAAGTACAAGGTTTTCATTGCTGGGGCTTCCTCGCACATAATATCTTGCAGAAACATCACCGGTAGATTGCACACCCGGCAAATATTGAAGGGAACGAAAAATATCCGTCTCAACTCCCTGGGGAAGCATTTCGAACTCTTTAGCCGTTATTCTTTGGAGTCCTAGATCTGTAGCGTTTTTTTCTATAATTCTTTCGCCAATTTTTTCTATGGCTTGGAGGGTTATGCTTGATGGCGAAAGCTCTACTTTTATGCTGGTAGTTTTATTCGGTAATACTATAACATCCATTTCTTTTGAACTATAGCCCACATAAGAAACTATTATTATATATTTTTGCGGAGCAGGGATGCCGGGAATTACAAAAAATCCATTTGCATTTGTTGAAGTTCCTCTATTTATCTCTTTAATAAATACATTACTAAAAGGAAGTGCTTCGCCGTTTGACGAATCAACTACTGTTCCTTTTAAAATCCCTTTTTCCTGAGCGATTAAAAATGTATTCGACAGCCAAAATATGAGAGAAATTAATATGTAAAAGAGGATGTTTTTTGAGAAATACATTAAATTATTAAAACCGGAAAAAATAAATTAGAAATTCATAATCTATTAAAAACCAATTTTTCCCCCCCAATAAACAGAAGGCAATAAAAGTTTTAACAATAAAAATATAAAAATTTTCATTTATTCAATAAAGATTGTTGAAGAAATAAGCAAAATAAATAGGGTAAAATTTTTACCCGTAAAATTTAGCTTACTCAACTTTTTGCATTATTGTAATGAAAAATCTTGTTTGTTCTTATCTTCACACTTAATTCTTTAATTAAGCAATAAAATATGATATATTTAAACACTGTTTTTATTTTATTTATAACCAAGTCTTTAAGAAAATAATTTAGTTGAAATGACGATTGATCAGTTTAAAAAAGAGTTTGGAATAATAGGAAATTCCAAAGAAATAAATGATCTTGTTGACATAACAATGCAGGTTGCCAAATCAGATATTTCAGTTTTGATTTATGGTGAAAGCGGAGTAGGAAAAGAGATTTTTGCACAGGCAATGCATAATTACAGTAATAGAGCTGATAAACAATTGGTTACTGTAAATTGCGGCGCTATACCGGAGGGATTACTTGAAAGCGAACTTTTTGGCCATAAAAAAGGTTCTTTTACAGGTGCTGTCGAAAGCAGAAAAGGTTATTTTGAAATAGCTGACGGCGGTACTCTTTTTTTGGATGAAATTGCTGAAATGCCGTTAACAACGCAGGTAAAGCTTTTAAGGGTTTTGGAAACTAAAGAATTTATGCGAATTGGTGCGGAAACCGTTACTAAAGTTGATGTTAGAATTATTGCGGCAACAAATAAAAACCTGCAGGATGAAGTTGATGCAAAAAAATTCAGAAAAGATCTTTATTTTAGGCTGAAAGCGGTAACTTTAAGCATTCCTCCGTTACGGAGCAGGAAAGGGGATATTGAGGAATTGGCTTCTAATTTTGCTTCGCAATATGCAGAATTAAATCATATGAAAGTACCTGAAATAACTGCCGATGCTTTGGAGCTATTAAAAGAATATCCGTGGCCGGGAAATATTAGAGAATTAAAAAATACAATAGAAACTGCTTTGGCTTTAAATAGGAATGATAGATTAGATGCTGTATCATTTTTAGGTCTTTTAAGCGAAGATAAAAAAGATTCACCGCAAAGAAATCTTCCGGTTTATTTAAAAAGATCTCCTGAAGAAGTAGACAGGGAATTATTATACAGGGCTTTATTCGAAATAAAAAAAGATATTATTGAGTTAAAAGATCTTATCTATCATAATCAAAATGAAATAATTACTCAGGGAAATAATCACTCGGAAGAAATTGTTCCACTTGATGAATTGGAAAAAGAAGCAATTAAAAATGCCTTAAGTTACACAAGAGGAAATAAAAGAGATGCTGCGAAAATGTTAAAAATTAGTGAACGGACCTTGTATAGGAAAATAAAAGAATATGAACTTTGAAATTATTTAATTTTTTATCTCATTAAATGTTAAAATTTGAACTAAAAACAAAGCAACTCTTTTATAAGTTAATTCTTTTCTTGTTTATCATTGTAAGTGTAATTAATTTTAATGGCTGTTTTTCTTATTCTTTTACAGGAGCTTCGGTTCCTGAGCATTTGAAATCAATTGCTATTCCAATTTCTGAAGATAGGAGTGGTTCCGGTCAACCAGGACTAAGTGAAATGTTAACAAATTCACTTATTCAAAAATTTATTGATGATAATACGTTACAGGTCACAGAAAAGAATAAAGCAAATGCTATATTAAATTGTTCGATTATTTCATTAACTGATGCACCAACTATTATTACTGCCGGAGAGCAAGTTGCTTCAAGAAGAATTACAATTTCAGTTCAAGCAACATATAGAGATCTTGTTAAAAGAAAAACAATTTTTGAAAAGAATTTTTCTGAATATGGGGATTATCCACCCGGTGGAAGCATAAATGATCGAAATGACGCAATTCAAAATGCAATAGATAAAATAAGTGATGATATTCTTTTGGATGTAGTTTCCGGCTGGTAGTAAACTTAATAATTTGAGGGCATAAAAATATAATGGACGAAATTGTCTTAATTGGATATTTCATTTCTTTGTTTATTCTTTTTGTTTTTGGAAGTCATGGCTTTATTATGCTTTACTATCATAAGAAATACAAGGAAGTTAAGCATATTCCTGATGAAAATATAAATACGAATTCAATGGTAACTATTCAGCTCCCATTGTATAATGAATTGTATGTTGTAGAAAGATTAATTAATGCAATCTGCACAATAGATTATCCAAAAGAATTTATGGAAATTCAAGTACTCGATGATTCTACAGATGAAACTGTTAATGTTGCTGCAAAAATGATTGCACAAAAGCAAAAAGAAGGATTTAATATTGTTCATGTAAGAAGGAATACTAGAAAAGGTTTTAAAGCTGGTGCATTAAAGGAGGGGATGAAAACCGCTAAAGGTGATTTTATTGCAATCTTTGACGCTGATTTTATACCGAATAAAAATTTTCTTAAGAAAACCCTCTCATTTTTTACCGACGAAAAAGTCGGAATGGTACAAACAAGATGGGAACATTTAAACGGGGATTTTTCTCTCTTAACTAGAGCTCAAGCTCTCGCACTTGACGGACATTTTGTGATTGAACAATCTGTTAGAAATAAAGCAGGTTTCTTTATTAATTTTAATGGAACAGGCGGCGTTTGGAAAAGAAAATGTATTGAAGATGCCGGTAATTGGCAGGATGATACTCTAACCGAAGATCTTGATTTAAGCTACAGGGCTCAATTAAACGGATGGAAATTTATTTTCTTAAAAGATTTTACTTCTCCCGCTGAACTGCCGTCTGAAATAAATGCTCTAAAAAATCAGCAATTCAGATGGACAAAAGGTGCAATTGAAACTGCAAAAAAAATTCTTCCCCTGGTTTGGAAATCAAATGTTCCTTTAAGAGTTAAACTACAGTCAACATTTCATCTAACTAACAATATTGTATTTCCTTTTATACTTCTTGCAGCTATCCTGAATGTTCCTTTAATTTTTATAAAAAACAGCGGTTCTCACGAAGCATATTTTGCCATACTTTCATTATTTGTGCTGGCTTTTGTAAGTTCCTTTTTATTTTATTTGTATTCGCAGAAAGATGTACGTAGTGATTGGAGAAAGAAGATTGTCCTCTTCCCCTTATTTATGGCAGGAAGTATGGGTTTTGCAGTTAATAATTCCCGCGCAGTAGTTGAAGGTTTATTGAATAGAAAAAGTGAATTTGTGCGGACGCCAAAATTTAGAGTTGAAAGCAATAAAGATTCATGGGTTGGGAAACGTTATTTAAATAACAAATTAGGTCTTTCGGTAATCGTTGAATTGATAATGGCGGTTTATTGTTTAATAGGAATTGTTTCGTCGGTTTACTTTGCTGAAATAGCTGCCCTTCCTTTTCAAATTTTATTTTTTACCGGTTTTGCATTTGTTTCTTTAACATCTATTAAACATGCAATCGGCAAGCACTAATGATTGATTCTGAAGAAAACATTAATGATTTACCATTCCAGGATAAAGTAGACTTTATTTTTTCCTATAATAAAACTACCCCTCTCTTTGTTAGAAAAGCCGATTATGAGCTGGAGAAAAAAAATTTAGATGATGCTATAGAAATTTTAACTAAGGGTATAAAAGACTTTCCAAACTATGCTGCACCTTATTTACTTTTGGGAAAAATATTTGCACTAAAAGGGGACTATAGTATTGCAATTGAAAATATTAAAAAAGGAAGTGATTTAATCCCTTCTCGGAAAACTTACGGCTTTTACTTAAATGAAATAGAAAATATAAAAAATAAAATTTCATTGGGTTTTTCTAATGAAAGCAAAATTGAAAAAGAAGTAGTAAAAGAGGTACCAAAAGAAGTAAAAAAAGAAGTATCGTTTGAAAAAGAAGAAAAATTAGAACCTAAACCTTTGCCGATTGATAAAAAATTAGGTGATCTTGTAAAAGAAATTTCTCCCGAAACACAAAATAGTCCATTAGTTGAAAGAATCGAACAGGAAAAATCTTTCGGAAAAAATATTATCATTTCTGAAACACTTGCAAAAATTTATATTTCACAGGGAGAATATAAAGAAGCTATCGATATTTATAATCTCCTTAAAGAAAAACATCCGGAAAAAATTGATTATTACTCAAAAAAGATTGAAGAGTTGAAAAGCAAATTGGGTTAATTTCCGTTTCAATTTTACATTAAACGGGGTAAAGCATCATTAGTTAAAATTTATTTCCTTTCTATTAATTCACTTTCTTATATTTATCTTTCTTCAAAAAAGATTTAATTTTCTTATATGAAATTAGTTCCAAATAAAAAACTTACGAGGAAATTTTATACCCGCGATGTATTAACAGTTGCCATAGAATTATTGGGAAAAATTCTTGTTAAGAATGAAGATGGAATAATTCTTTCAGGTAAAATAGTAGAAGTGGAAGCATACAATGGTGAAATTGATGAAGCTGCACATACTTTTGTGGGGAAAACAAAGCGAAATGAAATTATGTTTGGTGAAGGTGGATTTTTTTATGTTTACTTTACTTACGGGAATCATTTCTGTTGCAACGTTGTTACAGGCGATATCGGGAAAGGTACAGCTGTTTTAATCAGGGCAGTGGAGCCTTTAGCGGGTGAGGATATTATGATTAAAAACCGATTTGGCAGGAAATTAAAAAATGAAAAAGAAAAATTTAATTTAACAAGCGGTCCTGGAAAAACCTGCCAGGCTTTTTCAATTACAAAAAAACATTATGGAATTGATCTTACGGGTGATGAAATCTACATTCTTGATAGTAAAAAATTGAAGGAAGAAGAAATTGGAACTTCACAAAGAATAGGAATAAAAAAATCGGTTCATCTGCCGTGGCGTTTTTTTATTAAAAACAATCAGTATATTTCAAGGAAATGATTAACCCTAAAAATCTCTTAATTGTAAGGACTGATAGAATTGGTGATGTTGTCTTATCCCTTCCGCTTGCCCAAATAATTAAAAAATATTACCCGGAATGCAAAATTACATTCCTAGTTAGAAATTATACTAAAGATCTACTTGAGAATCATCCGTTTATTGATAATACGATTATACTTCATGAATTGAACGGGAAAATTCCAATTCTGAAAAATGTTGAATTAATAAAAAGTTTAAATTTTGATTCATGCATAATTGTTTACCCGACTTTTCAAACTTCGTTAATTATTTTTTTATGTAGTATTAAAAATAGAATTGGCACAGGTTATCGCTGGTATTCGCTTCTATTTAATAATAAAATTTATGAACATAGAAAATATGCGGAAAGACATGAACTTGAATATAATGTTAATTTGTTAAAAGCATTGGGTATAAATGAAAAAGTTAATCCGGAGTCAGTAAATTTTAATCTTTCAATAAATAAAGAAAGCAATGAAAAGATAGAAAACCTATTAAAAAATCATGATATAAATTTTGATGAACCGGTTATAATTGTTCATCCCGGCAGCGGGGGAAGTGCAGTTGATCTGCCGTTAAATAAATTTAAAGAACTAGTGGAAGTACTTTTAAAAAAAAATAAATTTCAAATATTAATAACCGGAAGTAAAGATGAAATTGATATTTGCAATAATTTGAAAATAAATGATAAAATTAAAAATTTTACCGGGTTGCTTAATTTATCTGAATTAATTGCTTTAATTAATAAAACAGATATATTTGTTGCCAATTCTACAGGACCTCTTCATATAGCTGCCGCACTTGGTAAATATACCATTGGTTTTTATCCGAATTTACTGGCGTGTTCCGCTAAAAGATGGGGGCCTTATTCCAACAAAAAAGTAATATTCTCGCCTAAAATCGAATGCTCTGATTGTGAAAGGGAACAGTGTTTAAAATCTGAGTGTATGAATAGTATTCAAGTGTCGGATATTGCTGCAGAAATAGATAAAATATATAATCTTATTTTTGATAATGGAGAACATAATGTTTAAGAAAATTTTATTCTGTTATTTCATATTTTTTCTTCCATTGTTTGCTTCAGATAAAGACAAGAAAAAAGAAGAATTTAGAACAATTGAAAACAAAGCTTTTAAGGTTGGTGAGAAGTTAACCTTCGATATAAAGTATGGTTTTGTAACTGCCGGTGTTGCAACAATGCAAATTCCGGAAATCAAAAGTATATCAGGCAGAGAAGTATATCGTGTTGCTTTTCAAGTTAATTCAGTGCCGAGCTTTGATTGGATTTTTAAAGTCCGGGATAGGTATGAAACATACATTGATGTACAGGGACTTTTCCCATGGCGGTTTGAACAGCACGTGAGGGAAGGTGGTTACAGCCGAGATTTTTCTGCATTTTTTGATCAAAGAAGAGGAAAGGCAAAAACAACTGAAGGGGAATATGATATTCCTAAATATGTGAATGATATTCTTTCTGCATTTTACTATGCCAGGACTTTAGATTATTCCAATATGAAAATTAATGATAGAATCCATCTAAAGAATTTTTATAAAGATAAAGTATACGATCTTGATGTCAGGTATCTGGGTAAAGAGAAGGTTGAGGTTCCCGCCGGTACTTTTAATTGCATAATTGTAGAACCTTTGGTCCAGGAAGGCGGTTTATTTAAAAGTGAAGGGAATATTTTGGTATGGCTCACCGATGATAATTTAAAAATTCCTGTTAAAGTAAAAACTAAAGTTGTTATTGGTTCTATTGATGCGGATTTAACAGAGTATGAAGGGCTTGCCGGGGAAATTACTTCCAAAAAATAATTTTGATTTTTGGCTTTACCGGTTTTGAATCTTATAAAACTAAATAATTTTTTTAAGTATAAATAATTCTATAGTATTCATTTTATTTGAGGTTTAGGTTGTTTTAAGTAATTTGAATATAAGGAATTACCTATTAATTTTTTTATATGGATGAATTTAAAAATAATCCCGAAGACGATAATAAAAATATCGAAGAAAAGGATTCGAACGGTTCTGTAACTTCCCAGCATCAAATAAATCCTCTTATTTCGCCGATTGCAGCCGCAATTATTGGTTTGGTGGGAGGTTTTTTCCTTTACCAGATAGTAGGCGGTGTAATTACTTTATTGATATTTGGAATGGATATGAAAAGTGCACCGGTAAATGCTCTAAGGTTAATGACTACCGGCGGACAAATACTTTTCATTCTATTGCCTGCATTGGTTTTTGCTAAATGGTTTTATGAAGATGTATCTACAATAATCAGAATTAAAATTCCCCGCTGGGAGGAAGTAGGTTTATTTATATTGGGGATTATCATTTTAACCCCTCTGCTTCAAAATTATTTATATATTCAAAATTATATTTTTGAATACCTTG
>Ga0315554_1000442_pt1 | contig 24403 bp, 18 predicted proteins | sample SalMarSW160370MG_FD_202114 | JGI IMG/M metagenome (GOLD analysis project Ga0315554, IMG submission 202114) | Salt marsh sediment microbial communities from the Plum Island Ecosystem LTER, Massachusetts, United States - Salt Marsh Sediment SW1603-70 ...
ATGCTGTCGCTGGAGGAGAGAAAACCGTTGCTCATCTCCATTGGCATAGCTGATATTGACTGAAAAAGTCAAGATAGCGGGGCTTACCATTGGGGGATACCCCGACGAGAACGGGAGTCACTGTTTGTGTTCTTTGCGGTCCTGGGCCGCTTTGATCAGGTCGGCAAAGGTCGCCGTCTCCTTGGATTTATCGCTGAACTCCTGGATCAGACGCCGGTTCAGGGCCTTCTGTTTCCCGGACGGCCGGCGGGACAGGGAATCCCCCTCTCCGGCGCTCTGCTCGTACCCGCAGGAGAGGGACTGACAGACCAGAATCTTGCGCCCCTTCTTGTCCGCGACCGGCATCATCATCTTGCCGCAGACCGGGCAGGGTGCGTTGCTCACGCTGCGGGGCTGGTAGGTGGCGGTTGAGCTTTTCACGAGGTCCACCAGCTCGGTGGCGCTCTTTCGGATATCCCGGTTGAACTCGGCGGCCCTTTCCTCCCCCCGGGCGATTCGGGCCAGACGCTGCTCCCAGCGGGCCGTCAGCTCCGGAGAGCGCAGATCCCCCGGAACCAGATCCAGGAGCTCCATTCCCCTGGGCGTGGGAAAGAGGGTTCGGCCCCGGCGCTCGATGTAGTAGTGGGAAAGCAGTTTTTCGATGATCTCGGCCCGGGTCGCCGGGGTTCCGATACCGCCCTGGGCTATAGAGGCGCGCAGCTCCTTGTCATCGATGAAACGGCCCGCATGCTCCATGGCATCGAGCAGGGTGGCCTCTGTGTAGCGCGGCGGGGGCTTGGTGAACCCCTGCGTGACTTCGGTTCCCGCCACCTTCACCGTGTCCCCCTGGCGGTGGGAGGAAAGCTCCGCTTGAGGAGCCTCATCCTCCTCCTCTTCCTTCTGATCGGACACGCTCTGTTCGATTCTCCTCCAGCCCGGATCGATCACCTGAACACCCCTGGAGAGAAACTGCTCCCCCTCCACCACCGTGATCAGGGTGATGCTCTTGTAGCGGTAGGGTGGGGAGAGGACGGCCAGGAAGCGGGCCACGATCATCTCCCACAGCGCCCGCTCATCCACTCCCAGCCTCCGGGGGTCGGCGGGCTGCTCGGTGGGCAGCAGGGCGTGATGGTCGCTGACCTTGGCGTCGTTGACGAAACGGCTGCCCGGTTTGATCTCCCCGGCCAGCAACTGTTGCACCGTGCTGCGATAACGGGAGGCAAGCACCGCCTGCAGGCGGTCCCTCAGGGTGGGCACGATATCCCTGCTGATGTAGCGGGAATCGGTCCTGGGGTAGGTGACCAGCTTGTGCCGCTCGTACAAGCCCTGGAGGGTGCTCAGGGTCTTTTGAGCACTGAATCCCAGGCGGCTGTTGGCCTCCCGCTGCAGGGCCGTCAGATCGTAAGCCAGGGGCGGTGGCTCGCTCTTGTCCTTGGCCTCCGCCTTGACGATGCGCCCCTCCTTTCCCTGCACCTTTTCGGCGATCTCCCGGGCCCGCTTCTCTTCCTTTATACGCGTCACTCCTGCGGAGCTCCGCCACAGTCCCGTGTAGGAGCCGAAATCCGCGTGGAGCTGCCAGAAGCTCTCCGGTTTGAAGTTGTTGATCTCCCCCTCCCGGGCCACGATCAGAGCCAGGGTCGGGGTCTGCACCCTACCGGCGGACAGGCGGGCATCATACTTGCAGCTCAGTGCCCGGGAGATGTTCAGCCCGATGATCCAGTCCGCTTCGGAGCGGCACTCGGCGGCATGGAACAGATTGTCGTAACTCTTGCCGTCTTTCAGGGTACGAAAGCCCTCCCGGATCGCCGTCTCGGTCTGGGAGCTTATCCACAGCCGCTGGTACGGGCCCTTCCAGCCGCCCAGGCGCATGATCCAGCGGGCCACCAGCTCCCCCTCCCGACCGGCGTCGGTGGCAATAATCAGATTGTTCACATCTTTGCGGCGGAACAGCGACTGGATTGTGCGAAACTGGTGGGAGGTCCGGGCAATGACCCGGTGCTTCATTCGTTCAGGGAGCATGGGCAGATAGTGCAGGGACCACCTCTTGTAACGCTCGTCATAGACCTGAGGATCGACCAGCTCCACCAGATGCCCCATGGCCCAGGTCACGATGTGGGAATCCCCTTCTGAGTAGCCCTTGGCCTTCTTGCTGCAGCCCAGCACCTGGGCCAGTTCCCGGCCTACGCTCGGTTTTTCCGCCAGAACGATGGATTTCATCTTCCGTAGATCTTGGGCCAATATCCGAGATTTGTCAAAGTGCCACCGTTGAAACCTCTCCCAAAAACGAGCATATTGTGACTACCCTCGCACCAATCGGCTCCGGCGTCATCGCGCGTCAGTGCCGGCGGGCGAACAGGAGGTAGATATGCCGCGAGAACTGATCGAGAGACTGTGGAGCCGGGGCAAGGAGTTCCTCGGCGTGGAGTATCCGATCCTGGGCGGGGCCATGACCTGGATCTCGGAATCGACCCTGGTATCCGCCATCTCCAATGCCGGAGCCTTCGGGGTTTTAGCGGGGGGCAACATGCCGCCGGAGATGCTCAAGACCGAGATCAAGAAGACCCGGGACAAGACGGACAAGCCCTTCGGCATAAATTTGATCACCATAGCCCCCAACTTCGCCAGGCACCTGGAACACGTCATTAAGATCGAGTTTCCCTTCGTGATCCTGGCCGGCGGGCTGCCGCCGCGGGAGGCGATCAATCGCATCAGACAGACCAGGAGCAAGCTGCTCTGTTTCGCCCCCACGGTGGGCATCGCCGGGAATCTTATCAAGGGAGGGGTCGACGCCCTGATCATCGAGGGACACGAGGCCGGCGGTCACATCGGTCCGGTCTCAACCGCGGTGCTGGCCGAACAGATTCTCCCCCGCGTGGAGGCCGTGCCGGTGTTCGTGGCCGGGGGAATCGGCAGCGGGGTGATGATGGTCCACTACCTGATGATGGGTGCCTCCGGGGTGCAGCTGGGAACCAAGTTCGCCGTGGCCGAGGAGTCCGTGGCTCACAAGAACTTCAAGAAGTCTCTGCTACGGGCGGCGGCCAAGGATGCGGTCCCCACGGCTCAGTTCGACCCCCGTATGCCGGTGATCCCGGTCCGGGCTCTGACCAACGAAGGCACCCGGGATTTCAACACCCTGCAGCTCGGCCTGGTGGCCCAGCTGGAGCGGGAGGCCATCACCGCCAGGGAGGCGGGGCTCAAACTCGAGGAGTTCTGGATCGGCGGCCTGCGCAAGGCGGCGATCGACGGGGATGTGAAAGCCGGCTCCGTGATGGCCGGTCAAAGCGTGGGGCTGGTAAAGGAGATCCTGCCGGTTCGGGCTATCCTGGACCAGTTGATCGAAGAGGGGATCGAAGAGGCGGAGAAGATCCTCCAGCGGCTGGGACGCTAGAACGTTCTCCCGAAGGCGAGCAGTACGTGGGGCACCAGGGGGAAATGGATATCGTACAGATCGCCCTCGATGACTTCCTGCAGCCAGGCCGCCCCGATCTCCAGACCGACACGCCAGCGGTTCTCTTTTCCCAGCAGCCAGTTGTAGCCGAGTCCGGTCCGTGGCTTCACGATCCCCTGATCCAGGACAAAGGGACTTAATCGCCAGAGGGACAGGAAGCTGGCGCCGGTAAAGAAAAAGAGGCTCCCGTCCAAACCGCTGAAGTAGAAACGAAGATCAATACCGGGTTCCAGGGTGCCGCTCCAATCACCTCCCAGCTTCAGTACAAGCAGGCGGGTCTCCAGGGTTAATCCGACTGGGCCCCGCAAAAACTCGAGCTCGACACCAACCGGGGCGACCAGGGAGCCGCCCCCCTGAAGTGAAAAGGCGCCTCTCAGTGGCTTCGTCTCCTGTGCCCAACCCGCGCCAACGACCAGAAGCACCAGGGCCGCCATAAGCGCCGTTTGTTTCATAATCCCTCCTGTTCGTCGCTGCCGTCCATGATAAGGCATACTCCGCCGTTTGTTCCACTACACCGTTCGCCTAATGCGGTATTTCTTCCGAAGCCGGGCCCATCCCGGCGGTTTTGCTCGATCCCCTGACAACCCTATCTGGAAAAGATCGGTAAGGCGGGATATACTGTTATTCTGATGACAGTCGAAAAGACTGGCAGAGGATATCGCAATCTTCCCGTTCCGTTGCGATCGGAGATTGCGATATGAGAAAAAAACCGAGGAGGTTTCAATGAAGCGCATAATATTGTTCGTCGCATTTGTCGCAATCCTGGCGTCTCCGGTTTTCAGCCAGGTTCGCCTGGACATCGGTTTGGACGTGCCGATGAACATCTACGCGGTGGGCGGGGGTGAAGTCCAATCGAGCAGCGATGTCGGGTCGTTCCTGAAGGAACACATTTTTCCCTTCCCCGAGGCGAGCCTGTACTACCAGTTCAGTGTGGGACCTGTGAAGCTGGCACCGGGGGTAAGGGCGTTTACCATGATCCTGGAAAGCGTGCTGTGGCCGAATTTGTTAATGGAACTCGCCGTTGAACCAGTCTTCATCCAGGCTCAACTCGGCGGCTTGTTGTTCCTCTTCTTCGGATTGGAAAACCAAGCCGATTTCGGGCAGGTCTTTTTCCCGGACCTGTCGATCTGGGTCGGGCTTGGAAAGGAACGGCGCTTCCGCCTGGGCGGCGGCTTGCTCGGTATGTACATGCCCGAGCTGACGACCGAAGGGATGGCCGTTGTCCCGTACTTGGGAGGCAAAGTTTCCCTTCTGTTCTAACTTCCCTCGGCATTGCTCAAACAGCATTGCCGAATCAGAAATCCCGACAGGCCGTCCCACACAGACGGCCTGTTTTTTTCAGACCGAACTCCCGTGGCCGCTGCCTGAACGCCCGTTGCATACCGGCCAGGGCCGGTGAAACCAAAGCTCCCGGTAATCTGCGTATCCGCCAGCGATAGAAATCGGAAAACCGGCAGTAACAGATCCTCCCTTATTCGGTGTTTCACAGATAGAAAAGCAAACATCGAGGAGGAAATTATATGAACAAGAAACTTGCAGTTCTTCTTGCCCTATTCATAGCCCTGGCGGGCACGGCCGGATTTACCGACGGCGCGGGTGGAATGTACTACGGCCTGCAAACCTCGGAGTACCCCTTTCTGAAAGATTATCCGGTGCGAAACAACTCCCTGGGTCTGGCCTACTACGGGGGCTATGGCTACGGCGTTCACGGGCACACCATCACCGGTGGCTTCGGTTTCGCCATCACCGACACCAACGGAGACACCGGCATCGCCGGGGGCTTCGGCGGGGTAATCAACGGCGTTCGCTTCATCGATTGGCCGGTTACCGTTTCCCTGATCAGCTGGACCGCCATAGGCGGGATCTCCACGGGTAACCAGGAAAGCGGCGACGGGGAGGAGGGATTCTTCGCCTTCATTGAGGAGATCACCCTGGAGCTGGGTATCCCGATAAACCGGTGGTTTATGCCCTCCCTCTACGCAGGCTACCAGATTGCCGGAAATCTGGCCCCCGGAACCCCCTTCGAGGATTTCCTGGTCTACACCCCGGTGGTCGGCATGCGCGTGGCCTGGGGAAAGTTCTATTGATCGAGCCGGAGGGCGAGCAGTGCCCGCGGGGTAGCTGCGGGTTCCCCCCGACCCGGCCGCCCGGCCGGGCCAGCCTACCGAGGCTCACCCCGCAGCCTGTCTTCGATCTCCCGGGACAGACGCTGCGTAAGCGGCGTGGGCACGCCGAGCTCCCGTCCCAGACGCACGATCGTTCCCCCAAACAGGTCCCCTTCGTTGCGCGCGCCTTTCTCCACGTCCCGCTGATAGGAGGTCTTGGTCTGGAAGGGAAAGTTCTCCGCCTTCTCTAAGGAGCTCTCGATGATCCCCTCACCCAGGTTGACTCCCCGTTTCGCTGCAACCGCCTGGATCTCCCCCATTATCCCGCGAACGACCCCGTGCAGCTCCGTGTCCTCTAACACGGCACCGAATGGCTTGTCGGCCCAGGCGGTAACCAGACCGAACGAGGCGATGAACAGGTATTTTTCCCAGATGGCGGGATAGGCATCCTCCGAGCACCTCACCGATACGCCCGCCTGCTCAAAAAGACGCACGACGGGGGCGGGATCGTATTCCGGGTGATCCGGGTCCTGGCCGCAGATCAGGAGACCGGCCATGCCTTTCTGGGTCACCACGCCGGGCCCATCGATGCTCGCACTCACATAGACACAGGCCGGAAGAACGACCCCGGATATCACGTGGCGGCGGATGCGTTCGCGGATGTCGACGCCGTTGAGCAGCGGCATGAGCACCGTACGTTCGGTAACCAGAGAAGCCAGCTGACGGCTCACCTCGGCCAGATCGTAGCCTTTAACGCAAATCAGACAGAGATCCGGTGCCCCCAGCTGTTCGATCGCATCCGTAGCCTGATCGGGCAGACAGACCAGCCCGCTCTGCTCGGCGGTGTTGAGCACCAGGCCATTGGCCTGGATCGCCCGGAGGTGTGCGCCCCGGGCAACGAAGGTAGTGGTTACGGATTTACCCGGGCCCGTCGTCCTCCGGGATTCCCGGTAGTGCCGGGACAACAGACCTCCGAAGTACCCGCCGACTCCGCCGATGCCGAACACAATGACCGCCCGGACCCGGGCTCCGACTGTATTATCGTTCATAGATTCAAACTCCTCTCTATATAGCCGCATGCGGTATAGGTCCAAATACTACCGGCACGTTCGATATTTTTAAACCCAACCTCGCGGCATCCAGAGTTCCGTCATCCAGACGGGGCGCTAAATCTGAGCCCCCCGGCGCCAGGTTTGACCTTCGGGTTTCAATTGTGGATATTTTCCCCATACTGATCACAACAGCGAAACACCACGGAGGAAACAAATGGCTAAAACTGTGATCGTGGGCGGGGTTGCCGGAGGGGCGAGCACCGCTGCCCGGCTGCGCAGGATGGACGAGCAGGCAGAGATCGTGCTCTTCGAGCGGGGACGGTACATCTCCTACGCCAACTGCGGACTGCCCTACTACATCGGCGAGGTGATCGCCGACCGGGACCGCCTGTTCGTTCAGACCCCGGAGGGCTTTGCCGCCCGTTTCAAGATCGACGTTCGCATCCGATCGGAGGTCATCAATATCGATCGAAAAGCGAAACAGGTAGAGGTCACGGATCTGAAAACGAAAAAACCGTATCGTGAGAGCTACGACAAGCTGGTGCTCTCCCCCGGGGCGGAACCCGTGAAACCGCCGATTCCGGGAGTCGATCTGGAGGGGATCTTCACGGTGCGCAATGTCCCGGACACGGATCGGATCAAGGAATACATCCAGCGGAACAAGGTGCGGCGGGCGTTGATCGTCGGTGCCGGGTTCATCGGCCTGGAGATGGCGGAGAACCTGCAACGCCGGGGTATCCTGGTCACGATCGTGGAGATGGCCGAACAGGTTATGACGCCGCTGGATTTCGAGATGGCGGCGGAGGTCCACCAGCATCTGAAAGCCAAGAATGTCGAGTTCCACCTTAACGAAGCGGTTACAGCCTTCGAATCGAGGTCCGGACGGCTGGCGGTTCGGCTGTCCGGCGGCAAGGAGCTGCGGGTCGATCTGGTGATCCTGGGCGTGGGTGTGCGTCCCGACAGCGCCTTGGCCCGGGAAGCAGGATTGGCGATGGGGAAGCGGGGTGGAATCCGGGTCGATGAGTACATGCAAACCTCCGATCCTGATATCTATGCCCTGGGAGACGCCATCGAGTTCCCCCACCCGCTTCTGGGTAAGCCGATAAGCATCTATCTGGCCGGACCGGCCAACAAGCAGGGACGGATCGTGGCGGACAACATCGCCCTGGGCAACGGGCGGCGCTACTGGGGTTCGATCGCCACGGCCATCGCCAAGGTCTTCGATCTGACCGTGGCCGCCACCGGATTGTCGGAGAAGACCCTCCGGGCCGAGGAGCTTCCCTTCGTCTCCTCGATCACCCACTCCGCCTCCCACGCCGGCTACTATCCCGATGCCCAGCCCACCAGCCTGAAGATCGTCTTCAGACCTGATGACGGCCGTCTTCTCGGAGCCCAGATTGTGGGCTACGACGGGGTGGACAAACGGATCGATACGATTGCCACGGTTCTCAAGCAGGGCGGCACGGTCTACGATCTGCAGGAGATCGAACACGCCTACGCCCCTCCCTTCTCTTCGGCTAAGGATCCGGTGAACATCGCCGGCTTCGTGGCGGAGAACATCCTGGGCGGTCTGGTGAAGATCATGCACTGGCACGAGCTGGACCAAGCGGAACTTTCCCGCTCCTTCATCCTCGATGTCCGTGAACAGGATGAGTACACGCTCGGGAAAATCGAGGGAGCCAAAAACATCCCCCTCAACTCCCTGCGGGACCGCTTGAAGGAGCTTCCCCGGGACAGGCGGATCATCGTCTACTGCGCCGCCGGTCTGCGGGCCTACCTGGCCTGCAGGATCCTGAGCCAGAACGGATTCCCCGATGTCTACAATCTCTCCGGCGGCTATAAAACCTATGAGTTCGTTACGGAGAAACAGGCCAACGAGGATATCTTCCAGGGCGATGTGATCGGCAAGGACGACAACATTTACCAGACAGCCATCGAAGAGGCCTGAGCCAGGCGTTATCCGCTCTTGTTAACGTTCAGAACATTAGCAAGAGACAGCAGGCACATTTTCGCATTCTCGACAGCCGGGCAACCCCCTGGTATAGTGTCAGGAATCCGGAGGTGTACCGATGAACTTCTCCTGGTCTATCTTCCTCGATTTAGGATTGATCTGCGCCGCCCTGCTGATCGCCACCTTTATCAGATCCAGGGTTCGATTTTTCCAGAAATTTCTAATCCCCAATGCCCTGATTGCGGGCTTCATCCTCCTGCCGTTCTACAATTACGTGGCTCCCCGGTTGGGTATGGGCAGCGAGGGGCTGGAGAACCTCGTGTTCCACCTGCTGAACCTCTCCTTCGTAGCCATGAGCTTGCGGGGAATGGGCATGAAGGGGGCGGGCAGGAGGATCTTCTCCTCCGCGGTTACCATTATCATCCAGTACACCCTGCAGGTGATCGTGGGCTTCGGTCTGACCCTGCTTTTCATCTACACCTTCCTGCCGAACCTGTTCCCCAGCTTCGGTTTTCTGATGCCCCTGGGCTACGGACTGGGGCCGGGACAGGCCTTCGCCATCGGCAAGGGCTGGGAGGAGTTCGGCTTCGAGGGCGGCGGAAATCTTGGCCTGGTTTTCGCAGCCATCGGCTACCTGTGGGCCTGCTTCCTGGGAATCGCCCTGATCACCATCGGCCGCAGGCGGGGCTGGATGGATCCCCAGCTTGCCGCGGTTATCGAACAGCGCCGGCTGCGCACCGGCGTCCTTCCACCGAAAGAAAAAAGGCCCGTGGGAAGCCTGCTGACCACCGAAACCGAGGCCATCGATACCCTTTCCTTCAACCTGGCTCTGATCCTGGGCGTGTACCTGTTGGCCTACCTGTTTCTGCAGCTGATGACCTATCTGCTGTCCTTCGCCGGAAGCATGGGCACCCAGCTGGCTACGAACCTCTGGGGTATAGCCTTCATCTTCGCCGCAGTCATCGCCATGATCGTCAAGCGGATCTTCCGGGCCTTCAAAATCGATCACGCCGTCGACAACGGCACGTTGACCCGCCTGGCCGGAGGCTGTATCGACATCATGGTCACCGCCGCCATCGCGGCCATCACCATCATGCTGCTGACCCGCTTCTGGGTGCCCATCGTGGCGATCGCAATCGTGGGCGCCGTTGTCAGCACCATCACTATTTTCTGGACCGTGTCCCGGTTGTTCACGGACAACCGCTTCACGCGGGCCATCATGTTCTACGGCAACCTCACCGGGACCCTGTCCACGGGACTGGCCCTGCTGCGGGTCGTGGATCCGGACTTCAAGACGCCGGTGGCCACCGACTACATGTACGGCACGGGGATCACCTTCGTGCTGGTCATTCCGCTGATCCTGATGCTCAACCTCCCGGGATACTGGTACACCACCGGCCGCATCTGGTACCTGTGGGCGACCCTGGCCATCATCGCGGCCTACGTGATCTTCTCCGTAGTCAGCTACAGCCTGCTGGCGGGTAAACGGGCCTATCGAGACGCCGGCTCCCTCTGGCTGAAAGGTTAGGCACGATCCGAATGGCACAAATTCGAGGAGGACCAAAATGGCTGGATATCTTGGAAGAACGTGGACAAAACAGGAGCTGGTCTCCCTGATCGGGGATCCGCAGCAGATCGCGGGGATCACCCGCTGCACCCTGGATGAAGGCAAGGCGGCGGGAGTACAAACGCTGCAGGTAAACACCGGCGGGGGCCTGCAGTTCACGATACTGCCCGGCCGGGGCATGGACATCGCCTGCGCCACCTTCCAGGGCAAGGCGCTGGGGTTTCTTTCCCCTACCGGGATCACCTCCCCGGCCTACTACGAGGAGCCGGGTCTGGCCTGGCTGCGCAGCTTCTACGCCGGGTTGCTCACCACCTGCGGGATCAGCAGCGCCGGGGCGCCCAGCGTGGACCAGGGGCGGTCCTTCGGACTCCACGGACGGGTCTCCAACGCTGCGGCGGAGGATGTGTCCGTCGAGCAGGAGTGGGACGGCGAGGAGTACCGCCTGACCGTAAAGGGGAGGATACGGGAGGCTCAGGCCATGGGAGAGAACCTCCTGCTGAGCCGCACTATCCGGACAAAACTCGGAGACAGGGGCTTCGTCCTGGAGGACCGAATCGAAAACAGGGGATTCGAAGCCCAGCCGTTCATGATGCTCTACCACGTAAACTTCGGTTTTCCCCTGCTTGGCCCGACGGCGCGGGTGGTCGGCCCGATTCGGAAAACAACCGCCCGGGACGAGGAGGCCCGCAAGGACAGGGGCGTGGAGGAGGCGCTGATCTTTCCCGAACCGATCCAGGGATATGAGGAGAAGGTGTTCTTTCACGCCCTCGCCTCGGACGAAGGGGGAAATACATTCATCGCCCTGCTCAACCGCGACATCGGAGACGGAACACCCCTTGGCATGATCCTTCGTTTCAATACCAAAGAGCTCCCCGAGCTCACCGAGTGGAAGATGCCCCGCCGGGGCTTCTACGTGATGGGGCTGGAGCCGGGCACGGTTACCCCCATCGGCAGGGGACCGTTGCGGGATGCGGGCAAACTGCCGCTGCTGGACGGGCAAAACGAGCACAAGATCCGCATTCGATTCGACGTGATCGCCTCCGCCGAGGAGATGGACGGGATCGAACAGGAAGCCAAAGAATTGACTGCTGTATAAACGGTACTGTAAATGGAAGAAATCCGAGTTCGCCGCAACACCCGCAAGGGCTGGCTGGAAAGCAAGATCGAGGGGATGCACAGCACCCGGGACGTGGCGCTGGGATAGGAGAAGTTATGCTGCTGAATATTAGACTTATCGCATCCACCTTTCTCATGATCTTTCTGGCCGAGCTGGGAGACAAGACGCAGCTTTCGATCTTTGCCCTGGCCGCGAACCGCAAGGCATTCCTTTCGGTGCTCATCGGCGCGAGCGGGGCTCTGATCCTGACGACCCTGATCGCCGCGACTCTGGGAGCGGTGATCGGACGGTTCATCCCCGAAACGGTGATAAAGATCATAGCCGGAATCGTATTTATCGGCTTCGGAGCTCTGACCCTCTACGAAGCCTTCAGGGCTTGAGAATATTGAGGAGCCGTGGATGGGTCTGCTTCAATCGATCCGGAAGCTGGGGCTCAAATCGATCCTCTCCAGCGCCCTGACCCTGGAAGAGGAGATCTACACCCTCTATTCCTCCCTGAAAGCGGAGCTCGCCGGTATCGAGGTGCCCCAGAGCCTGGCTCGCATCGTGGATGAAGAGCTCGGCCACCAGAACCTGATCCGGGATATGATCGACAACCGCATCAGTGATCCGGAGTTGGAGCAAATAATCGAGGGAAAAGACCTGCAAATCCACGACCCCCGAGCGATCCAGGCGCTTCCAGCCGATCGATACGGCTTGGTCCGCCGGCGCCTGGAGACCATTCTCGAGAAGGAGAGGGAGGTCTATACCCTATTTTCCGCCCTGCACCGCAAGAGCAAGATCCCCTTCTCCCGCCGGGCCTTCGGCTTCCTCGAGGACCAGGAACGTACACACCTTCAGGTGCTGGAGAGGTTGTTGGGTCGATCCGAAGGTTGAGGCTGTCGGACCTGAGATTGTCTAGGCATCCTGCAGATACTTCTGGTACGGGTAGTTCCAGAAAAGGGGAGCCTGATCGTTGGCCAGACGCAGATCCAGGAAGCGCCTGGCCGCTTCGGCGCGCTCCGGTGCCGTTACGTTCTCGAGGTACTGCACGAAATCGCTGTATTCCTTGGCAGTCAGGGGGATTTCGAGGATATCGAACATGGCCACGCTTCGGTTCCCCCCTGAGTCCTTGGCCAGGTAGAGAATCTTGTCGGCCCGTCGGAACAGCTCCTTCTCGTCCGCGCAGGGTGCTTTCAGCTTCTTTCCCAATCCCTGGGCCACTCCGATGGAGAGAGTTCCCAGCCCCCGGCCCTTCCAGCGTTCCAAAAAATCCTCGATCCCACCACGGTAGGTGGGATCCGCCTTCTTCTTGTCCGCCAGCTCCTTCTGGGCCATGAGCAGGGGGATCTCTTTGAGCCGTTCGGAGAAGCGCTCCTTGAGCAGTTCGTGGTAGCGGCTGCGGATGCGGGCGGCCTGACCCAAGGCCACGGCGACATCACCCTTCAAGGCTACCAGGAGCTCATCCCCGCCGAAGCGTACGGCCAGATCCTCCTCCCTGCCCGAGGAGAGAATCACCTCCGCGGCCAGCTTCAGGATCTCGTCTCCAAAATCGTGGCCCAGGGTGTCGTTGATCGCCTTGAAGCGGTCCAGATCCATCACCATCAAGCTGAGCGGCTGCCCGGCCTGCCGGCTGTTTTGGAAAAGAGTGGGCATGAAGCGCAGGTACTCATTCTTCGAAAACAGACCGGTCAGCCTGTCGATCTCTTCGAAGTCCTTCTTGAGATCCACCCGCAGCGGAGTTTGATCATCTTCGATCTCTTTGTAGATCCTCCTCTCCTCCGTGGAAGCGAAAAGCACCTCGGCTCCGGCCTCTCTCAAGCGGCTTTCCTGGTCGTTGAGCAGGAAATCCAACATTTCGGTGAATCCGAGGAGGATTTCCAGAAACACCCGGTTGTACTCTCCCCAGCAGGTCTTGAGAATCCTCTTCTCTTCCGGAAGAGCCTCGATATAGCTGTGGATTTGGTTCATCAGAGGCCCTGGTTGACGCTCGACCAGGTCCTCCCGGTCGAAGCGCTGGTGCACGATCGGGTTGTCCAGCTGATCCCTGCGGATGACCAAACCGCCCAGGTACTCGTGCAGATCCTTGGTCACCGCGTACAGAGGACGGCAGCGGAAGTATTCCTTACGATCCAGGCTCAGGGCAACATGTCCGTAACCGCGGATGATGTGGTTTCGGATCTGGTTGATCGTCTCGATCGTTTTGCGGGCGATTGTCGAGTTCAGAAAACGGCTCTCCACCTCCTTCTCCCGCAGGGAGAGCTCCTTCTCGAAGTAATCCACCTCTTTGAGATAGCGCAGCAGCGCCTCCTCCCGGGCCGCCCGCCACTGCCGGCGAAGCTCCGAAAACAAATCCGCTGCTCGCGATCTTTGGCTGCGGAGCGGATCGGCCATCTCCACGAGGGCCTCCGAATTGAGGGACTCCAGCATCTGACCGATGAGCTCGTGCAGGACAATTACAGGTGCCAAGGGATCCAAGCGGCTGATCTTCCAGAGCAGATTCATGAAATCGAGCCTGCGGGATACGACCGGACCTCTGTAGTCGCGGTGGGAAAAGATCTTCTGCTGAAACCACAGCAGGATCGAGTAATCCCCTTCCCAGATGTGTTGAGCCCGGCACCCGGGAAACGCGTAGTCCAGGATAGTGAGGATCCCCCGGAATTCCTCGTTGAAGTCGAAGATCGGTTCTTCCGATTCCTCCGGCTCCTCCTGCGGGGACTCCTCTTCTCCCTCAGCGGTCTGCCTGCTTTGCGCCGACTGCCGCCTTCCTCTCGAGGAGGTCAGATTCAGGGCTTCCCGCAGAACCAGCACCTCTCTTTTGTCCAGGCCGACGAAGGCGTAGATATTCTCCAGGATGGACGCCACCTCCGCCTGGGTCCGGAAGCGGTTCAGCATCTTCAGCAGGGCCGGATACAGTTGCCCGGCGAACCATTTCAAACGGGTGTAGCAGGCCAGGAAATCGTCGATCTGATGATCTATCCGGGTGCAAACCTGCTGGATCTTCTCCTCGTTTGAATACACGCGCTTGTACAGGCCCTTGATCAGCTCCCCAGCACTGCGGATCCGCTCCTCCAGAACATCCAGATCGGCCTGAACAGCTAGGGTGATTCTGTACACTCCTTTGACCACGTCGATCAGCTCGAACACATCCACATTCTTCTGCTGCTCGAATCTGCTCCGCAGGGACTCGAGAACCTCGAACAGACGAGGGGGTATCTTCTGAAAGCTTATCATCAGGCGGTAGCCAGCGGGTTCCCAGTTCAACAGATCCCTCGTCAAATCACCCTTTAAATTGTAGCCGCTGTCGCTGATGCGGCGCAGAAACCCTCCCCCGGTGAGCAGTTTTTCAACGAGCTTCTGCAGCTCCAGCAGCGTGTGGATCAGGCTGTAGCCTTCCGGATCCCCCCGATGAGCGCTGTCCAGAACCAGGGATTTTAGAAATCGAGCTGGAACCGGATCCCGATTCGGCCACAGAAAGGAGAACAAACTGGAGAGGAATTGGCGGATACCGCTGATCTCGAAACCCTCACTGTAGGCATAGCTCTCGATCTTCAGCCGGATGGAGTAGGAAGGACGCTTGCGCCTGCGCCGATGAAAGAGAAAACGCTCCGCCGCTTCCCGGGTTTCCCTCTGATCTCTGTGAGCCACACCAGCGGCGGCCGGCTGAGGGGTGCCTCGGCCGGCCGCAGGCGAACGAAGGTCGCCGTCCACCTTGATCTCCTTAGCCGCCCTGGAGAAATCCCGGTAGAGCTTACGTCGTTCCTGGTCCGACAGATTGCCGTATTCGCCCATACCCCCTAAATATATCCTCCTCCGCTTGTCTTTTAAAGACAAAGCGATTACTTTGGGAGGATGCGAAAATCCCTCAGAACCAGCCCCGAGCAAATCCAGTTGGGGCCCATTCTGCCGACCTTGCTCAAGCTGTCCGTTCCGGCGATCATCGCTTTCACCTTCCAAACCACCTTCAACTTCATCGACAGGCTGTTCGTCTCCCGTTTGGGAGCGGTGGAGCTCGGAGCTCTGGGCATGGCCTTCACCGTGCAGAGCATCCTGATCACCATCGGCTCGGGTACGGGGATCGGGGCCAGCTCCCTGATCGCCCGCTTCATCGGGGCGGGCAGGAAAGAGCAGGCCGACAACGCCGCCGAGCACAGCCTGCTGATCATCCTCGCCTTAGCCCTGATCACGACGATCTTTGGGGCCCGACTGACCCGGCCTCTGTTCATACTCCTCGGCGCCTCCGAGCAGATGCTTCCCTACATCCTCGGCTACATCAACATCATTCTCTACGGATCGTTCTTCCAGTTCTTCGCCATGATCGGAAACGGAATCCTGCGGGGAGAGGGAAACACGGTCACACCGATGCAGGTAATGATGTTGGGAACCCTGGTGAATATCGTCCTGGATCCCCTCCTGATCTTCGGAATCGGTCCCTTCCCCGCTCTCGGGGTGCAGGGAGCGGCCCTGGCCACGGTAATCGGGCGGGCTGCAAGCTGCATCCTGCTGGCCACCTCTCTGTTCGGAAAGAAGAATCTTGTCGAGTTGAACATGAGGGCCTTTCGCTACCAGGGGGCGATCATCCGGGGAATCTTCGCCGTGGGCGGACCCACCATCGTCGGGCAGCTGTCCAACTCTCTCGGCCTGAGCCTGTTATTCATCCTCTTGAGGCCCTACGGAGATATGGCCAAGAGCGCCTTTACCCTCGGCTTCACCTACCAGCAGGTGGCCATCCTCCCGATTATAGGCATCGCTCAAGGAACCCTGACAATGACCGGGCAGAACTTCGGAGCGGGAAAGATCCGGCGGGTCAAGTCGATCGTCAAGAAATCCCTGTTGTTCTGTATGGGGGTCATGTGCGCCTTCGCCCTGGTGATGATCCTGGGCAGGGGAGTCTTCGTGCGGGTGTTCAGCGACGTGGTGGAAGTGATCCACATCGGACGGACCATGCTGATGATCTTCGCCTTGGGATTTCCCTTCCTGGCCGCGCGCTTCATCCTGGCCAGCTTCTTTCAGGGTCTAGGCAACGGGTTGGCCGCCTTCGTGATCAACTTCTCCTATATCCTGTTGTTCGCCATGCCCCTGGCGCTGCTGCTCTCCCGGCTGATCGGGCTGGAGGGGATCTGGATGGGACTCGTCTGCGGGAATTTGCTCAGCTCAGTGCTGGGTGCGGTTTGGGTGGTGGCCACCTCACGCAGGCTGCCCGATCCCCGGCTCCAGCCGGCGCCCACAGTACAATCGCGGGGATAGCAGCGGCACCGGCTCATCACTCCGCCACGAACAGCATCAGATACACTCCCAGCACGCGGTAGACTTCAGCGGCGGACTGGAAGTTCAGGATCTGGGTCCGTCGCAGATTCAAGCGCAGCTGTTCCAGCTCCAGGGTTGTGCGACCTCCCTGCTGAAACAGAAGCTCCCCCTCCTGCAGGTTGACTCTGTCCCACTGGGCTTGGACCTGGGCGCTGGCCAGGGCTTCTTCAACCAGGATTATATTCTGCTCCTCCAAAGACTTTTCCAGGGCTGTGGCGGAGGTTTCCGCGGCGATCTCCATGCGCTTGACCTCGATATCTTCCAGAAGATCTTCCCGTTCATCCCTCTTGAGCTGATTGGGGGAGAAGCTCAAGCTCATGCTCACACTGTGGGAGCCGGGATACGCGTAGGGAAGATTCACCGCCGTGGAGAGGTTCAGCTCCGGCCTCCAGGCGGGGGTGGCCTTCAGCTCCGCCTCCAGGGCCGTGAGCTCCAGTCTCAGATTTTCCAGCCCCTCGGTAACCGCTTCGACATCGTTGAACCGTTTGATCTCGGCTCTTCGCCGTTGAACCATTTCCATCAGTTCACCGATAGACAACGGCGCCACGGCGATCCGCTCCTCGCTCGGAGCGAACAGCAGCTGCAGTGTCCGCCAATCGCCCAGATAACCCTGCTCTGTGGAGAACAGTTCCTGACGCGCTTTTATTAGATCCACCAGCTGGTCCTGGACGTCCTGAAAGGACACTTCCCCCACCTCCTGCCGGCGTTGGGCCAGCTCATACTTCCTCTGTTCCAGCTCCTGAGTGCTGCGAGCCAGCTCCCGCTGCATATCACCGATCAGCAGATCCAAGGCTGCCTGCTCGGCGTTCAGATAGCTTGATCGCTTCAGATAACGCTCCCGGACCACGGCGCTGTTGAAGGCCTTCTCCTCCGTGTAGGTCAGCCTGGAGGGCTCCAAGGGTTTGACGGAAAGGGAGATCGACTCGCCGAATTGCCGTGGTTGCTCGACGACCGCGGATGCACTCGCCGACAGCTGGGGGAGCAAACTGAGGGTTAGACCCGACTGTCCGTACCATCCTCCCGACGCATATCCCCCGCCCACGGACAAGCTGGAATCTATCAGTTCCGGCTCGCCGATCAGATCCTTGCGGGCTCGTTCCACGTTTCGCGCCGCCTTGAATATTTCCAGGTTGCGGGACTGGACCTGCCGGGCGATTTCTTCGATCGACAGGGTTACGGTAGACTGAAGATCCTGAGCCCAGGCAGCGATCACTCCCAGAGAAACAAACGCGACTGCTGCAGCCGCCAACCTTATCCTATTCACTTCAGAATTTCCTCACTTTTTCCGCCTGGCTTCACGCGGATCAGACTCAGGATGCTCGGAACCATGAAGAGGGTAAACAGGGTGGAGATCAACAATCCCCCGGAAACGGCGATGCCCAGGGGCTGCACGATGTTGGATCCCTGTCCCAAACCAACGGCGATCGGCAGCATGCCGAACACGGTGGTCAACATAGTCATCACGATGGCCGTGAAGCGCAACCCCGCGGTTTCCACCAGAGCCTCGATCTTGTCCGTGTGTTTGGGCAGGATCTTGAGGTAGAAGTCGATCATGATGATGGCATTGTTCACAACGATGCCGCCCAGAAGGATCGTGCCCAGCATCGAGTTCAGACTCAGCGTTGATTTGAACACGTACAGACTGAGAATCACCCCGATGAAACCCAACGGCACGGTCACCAGGATCACCAGGGGGATGTGCAGGGAGTTGAACTGAAAGGCGAGCAGCAGATAGATGAGTGCAACCGCTGCACCTAAAGCGATGAACAGCGAGCGGATCGCCTTATCCAGCTCCTCCTGAGGATTGTCGAAGGTGATCGAGTATCCGGCGGGAAGCACGAGTTTTTCCGCCAACAGCTCCCGTACCTGCTGTTCGTATTCCGCCCGGCGGGCGGCCGGTGTCCCCGGACTCATATGCGCATACAGCCTGAAGATCCGTTCCCCGTTTTCCGAGGCGATACCGGCCACGCCGGTGGACTCCCGGAAATCGAAGAAGTGCTTCAACGGCACGGTCCTCTGACGGTAGGGGAGCAGAAAGTTCTCCAACTTTTGCCGGCCTTCGATCTCGGAATCGGGGTATACCGCCGAAACCGCGATGGTCTGCCCGTTTTCTTTGAAATCCACTGCCGCGGTACCGCCCAGAATCTTGCGGATCAGACTGAGCAGGCTCCGTTCGTTGAAATCCGGGGTTCCCTCCAACACCCCCTCCCGGGCGGTCAGCGTGAGCTCGTCGGAGAAGTTGGTCGAGGGGTCGGTGAAGGCCCGGCCGTACAGATCCATCTCGTTGACCAGATCCCTGATCCGCTCCAGGATGGTGACCGCCTCAGCCGGATCTTCACCGTGCACGCTGATCTGCAGATCCATGGTCCGCGGCAGGGGCAGCTGGGCAGGGTCCCACATCATCACATTGTAGTACCATTGGTTGTCGGACACGAACTCCTTCTGAAGGTCAGCCATGACTTCCGTGGCTACCGAGGAAGAGATCAGGTTGATGTAATAGAGGTTGAAGCGCCCCGACACGTCGGCGTAGGAGCTGATCAGATTCTCTCCCACGGTTTCTTTGATGCGCTCATCCAGCACAGGAATCACCTCCTCGATGATCTGTGTCCGGTCGGTAATCTCGGAGCTTCGGAAAAACAGCACGATCCGGTTGCTCAGCGGCGCCGCGATGATCTCTCTGGGGATCAGGGGCAACACCTCGAGCACCAAGAAGGCCAGCAGCCCGAAGGAACAGGCCATGAAAAGCAGGGACGCCCAGCGGCGGCGAAGCAGTGCACCCAGCGCGGTCATGTATAAATTCTTGAAGAACCCCACCATGGGTACCGAAAGCCGCTGCAGGCCTTGGAGCCGGAGGACGGAAGCGTTTTCAGCATCGCTGCCGAGCTCCGGATGACGTTTTCGATTGATGCTGTAGAACTGGAAGGCGATGAGGGGGATCAGGGTCAGGGCCACGACCATGGCGATGAGAAGGGCGAATACCACGGTCCGAGACTGATCGCCCAGGATCGCATTGGTCAGCGGCGCGGTAAAGGAGATGGGCAGAAACACCAGCACGGTTGTCAGTGTCGAGGCGATCACCGGTGCCCGAACCTGATTCACCGCACGGATGATCAGATCCCGTAGATGCTCGTTTCCCCGGATCGGAGCTTCCTCCATACGGAAACGATGGATATTCTCGATCACGACGATGGAGGAATCGATGACCATGCCAACGGCCAGGGCGATACCCCCTAACGAAATCAGATTCAGGCTGACTTTGAAGAAGTACATGAGAATGAAGCTCAACACCAAGGTGACGGGCAGGGAAATCCCGATCAGCAGGGTGTTGCGCAGCTGTCCCAGACCAAAGAGCACTACAACCATGGCCAGGGCGGCTCCCAGCAAAGCAGCCCGCACCACGTTGCGAATCGCGCGGTTGATGTATTCCGCCGGATCGATGTACATCTGGAAAACCGTATCCTCCGGAAGGGCACCCTGGGATTTTGCCTCCTTCAGAATCCCCTGAACATCTTCGGACATCTTGCGCACGTTTCCCCCGTCGATCGGAGTGGCGGTGATGCGGATCCCCCGGGTTCCATTCATGATGACGGTCCGGGAAGGAAGCGCATAGCGTACGGAGATATCGGCGATATCCTGCAGTCGGATCGAGACATTTCCCCTCTGGGCGATCACGATCCTGCCGATGTCGAAAACGGAATCGATCCCTCGGTGGAAGCGCACGCTGTAGGAGGTATCCCCCTGTTCCAGACGCCCGACGGATTCCGGCCGGTATCCCACCTGCATGGCGGACTCCACATCCTGTATATCCAGTCCGTAGGCCAGCATATCCGGCTGGCGGAGGAGCACTTCCACTTCCAGATCTTCCACCCGATAGATGTCCACACTCTCGGCGTCCTCCACCCCGCTCAGTAGCGGTCCGACCGTGCTGTCCAGAATTTGGTACAGCTCCTCCGGGCTGGTGGTAGCCGAAGTAATCCCGACGATCAAAAATCCCGCGTTTTCGCCGGAGAAGAAGCCCACCCGATAATTGTCCCGATAATCCGCGGGAAGCAGGTTGGAGATGCTGGTCATGGCCGTATTAACATCCGCACGGGCTTTCTCGGGATCCGTGTTCCATTCGAAGGTCAAGGTGAAGGAGCTGCGGTCGTTCTCGTATTCCACCTCCAGTATATCCACACCTTCCACGGCGAGGAGCCGGGCCTCGATCTCATCGGCGTACTCACCGGAAAAATCCAGAGCGGAGATGCCCGTATGGTTGATGCTCACCCGCACCCGTGGTCTCTGGGTCTGCGGATACAGTTGGATCGGTAGCTTCGTGACCAGGAATACCCCGGCAGCGCAGAGCAGCACCGTGAGGAGGATCACGCCGGTTGCTTTGCCGAAGATGCCTTTGAGCATGGCTTTGTCCTTCGTCTTACTGAGCCGGGGCGCCGGCCGGCGCTCCTTCCCGTTCCCTACCGGTCAGGCGTCTCAGGTAGCGTTCACCCGGCTTCAGACCTTCGCTGATCAGCACCAGATCGCCGAATACCGGCCCCAGGGTAACCGCTCGAGCCTCCAGAACCTGGGATTCGTTTACGATCCAAAGATAGAATCTTCCGTAGCGGCGGACCGCCGCATCCCGGGGAACGAACAGGCCCCGAACCCGGTCGATGGGTAGATCGATGAGCACGAACTCCCCTATGGCAACACGCTGGCTGTCGGGAAATTGAAAGGTGAGCTCGAACAATCCCGTGGAATAGTCCGGCTCCTGGGAACGAGTGCGCAGAACGCCTCTGATCGCCGTACCTTCGGTGGTCCGACCCGTGACCTGCTGACCCACATCGATCCTGAAGGCATCCTTGTCGCTTACATTTGCCTGAAGAACGTAGCTCTGGGTACCCAGTATCACAACGGCGGGATCCCCCGTGCCGACCTCGGCCTCCGGCTGCACCAGCACCTCCGAAACCCTTCCCGAGATTCGGGCGGTGAGGGGTACCGGCTTGTACAGCTCCATCACGTCGTCCTTGCGTTTGACGCTGAGAAGCTCCTGTCCGGCTTCCACCAACTGCCCCTCCCGAACCGAGATGGACTGAACGAAGCCTCCTGTGGATATCTTGTGCACAATGCGGCTCTCCGGCTCCAGCCTCCCGCCCACCATGATGCTGTGATATTGCTCGCTCACCTGAGCCACAGCGATGGGAGAGCCGCCAGTGGCGGCACCCCCGGTGGCCGTACCCCCGCCGCCGGGTCGCCCTCCGGGACCCTGCTGGGTCCAAACATTCACCACGGACAGCAGTCCCGATAGGATCAGTACAACGACTGCGGCTTTCTTCATGCCCTGGCTCTCCATCCAAACTTTTTGATAATAATCTTTTCGATATCCCCGGCAGCAATTCCGCAGGATGATGGTAAAGATACTAAATTTCAGGTGCCCAGAGGAAGCACAAGCTTCGACTACTATTTTGGCTTCCCCTCGATTCTCTTCCCCGAAAAGCGCAGAGACCGGATATCCCGCTCCGAGCCGGTAGGAACCGTAAGCAATTCGTACAGATCGGGACGGCGGCTCTTGATCCACCGGGAACCGGTGCACATCTGAAGACGCTCTGCTTCGAGATCGGCTGTCACCATTGTTTCTTCCGCCTGCCATGTTTCTGCGAGAATCTCACCGTACGGATCGAGGATCATGGCATTCCCCGTGCGAACCTCATTATCATCCAGACCTACACCGTTGGAAAAGACAAGAAACATCCCATTATCGTGAGCCCTGGCAGGCAGCCAGCGCATGAGCCATTCCCTTCCCTTCGGGCCGCGGAACTCGGCTTCGATGGCGCCGGGGTCCTTTTCCCGATTCTCCCACAACTTCGGATCGATCAGCCCCATGCACCGCGGACTGGGCGTATCACATCCGCCCGTTTGATGGGGGGCGAGCAGAACCTCAGCTCCCATCAGGGCGGTAATCCTGACATTTTCGACGATGTTGTTGTCGTAACAGGTCAGGACGCCCACCCGTACACCCTCGGGTGTTTCAAACACCGTGTACGCGTCTCCTGAGACCATGTGCTCGCTGATAAAGCAATGAAGCTTCCTGTGACGGGCGGTCCGCCCGTCCGGCATAGCCACGACATAGGTGTTGTACAACCGTTCTTCCTGCGAGCGCTCGATGAGCCCGGCACCGAGGGTAATCCCGTACTCCGCAGAAAGCCGCAGCAGTTCCCGGGTGGAGGGACCCTCCGGCACGCTCTCGGAGAGCGCCTCGATATCCTCCCGGCTGAGCTTTCGCACATGCCAGTATCCGGTAATACACATCTCGGGAAATACGAGCAGACCGACTCTCCTCTTCGCCGCCTGCTGTGTGAACAAGCCGATCCTCCGCAGATTGGCCTCCTTGTCTCCGGGTACGTGATTGAACTGTACCGAACCCGCTCTTATGTCTTTCATGAAAATGTCCCCTTTTCTCGACGATTGCTCAGGTCAGGATAACAGATACTCCCGGTGAGGAGGAAGGCGATCCATACCCCCTTGCCCTTCTTGGCTCTCGGTACTACCTTAGAATTCCATAAACTCATCGCAAAATGGGGGAGAGATCGATGCCGGCATACCGAGATTTGCTGAAACGAATCGACCAGGGGAAGAACATCATCCTGGATGGCGCCATCGGCACGCAGCTCCAGGCCATGGAGGCGCCTAACAATCCGTACTGCTGGGCGGCCATGGCCAACCATACCCATCCGTACACGGTACGAAAGATGCACGAGGACTACATCAAGGCCGGGGCGGATATCATCACCACCAACACCTACTCCGCGGCCCGGCACAACTACGAACCGGCCGGTTTGGCGGATCTTGTGTACGAGCTCAATCTTCGAGCCGTGGTGCTGGCCCAGGAAGCTCGTGAACGTACAGCGAAAAAACCGGTCTACATCGCCGGATCCGTCTCGAACTTCGGCGCCTGGACCGAAGAGATCTACGACGCATGGATGGACACGGGCAGGCTGCGGGGACGTAACACCGATTTCGGCATGCGCATGCAGGGGGTAATGACGGAGCAGCAGATCCGCCGCAACCTCGATGAGCAGGTAAAGATCCTGGTGAAGGCCGGGGTCGATTTTCTCATTGCCGAAGCTACCGGAGAGTTTCAACAGCGCAAGTGGGTCTTCGAGGCGGTGGCCGCCTCGGGGCTTCCCTTCTGGGCCGGATACAAATGCCACTGGGATGAGAAACGTCAGGCGATCCTCAGCGGGTATGAATCCGACATGCTTCTGGAGGATGAACTGGAGGCTTTGCTGCCTATCGGCGGCGATGTTGTCTGCCTCTTTCATTCCGATATGGATGACACCACCCGGGTCATCCCGATCGTAAAAGCCAAATGGTCGGGACCGATCTGCGTCTATCCCGAGGCAGGCCGACGGGACTACGTGCACGCCCTTGCCGCTCCGGGGGAGACGAATAAATACTCCGTTGAGGAATGGGTGCAGTTTGCTCGAAATTGGGCAACCGGTGGAGTGCAGATCATAGGGGGCTGCTGCAGGATAGGGGTGGAGTACATCGAAGCGCTGGGCAACGCCCTGTGCCGATCATGAAGAACCGGCGCCGCGCCGCCAAAGAGCACACCGGGAATCAAGACCAGATCGACGGGCCCGAAGGCTCCCTGCGACCGTTCCACTCCGTCGGCTTGTCCCAATCCACCGCCTTCCACGGCATGTTCTCCGGCTTCACCAGGGGCAGGATCTCTCTGAAGTAGGCCAGCCGCTCCGGTCCGCTCAGGGGTGTAAAGCTCTCCGCCACCGCCAGATCGGCCTCCAGCTCGCCCAGGGTCGAGCAGCCCACGATCACCGTGGTGAGGGGAAGGGAGAGGGCGTAGCGAAGGGCCCGGTCCGCCGTTTCCGCCAGTTTCTTGTAGGCGAAGATCTTCATCCCGA
>Ga0315554_1000444_pt1 | contig 24382 bp, 30 predicted proteins | sample SalMarSW160370MG_FD_202114 | JGI IMG/M metagenome (GOLD analysis project Ga0315554, IMG submission 202114) | Salt marsh sediment microbial communities from the Plum Island Ecosystem LTER, Massachusetts, United States - Salt Marsh Sediment SW1603-70 ...
AGTGTATAGTAGTATACTAAAAGTATTTAAAGGTTTTGTACTACGTGACACTAAAGTGAAAGGGTAGTAATGTAGATTACAGTCAGGGTAAGCGCAATTCCCCAGTAAAGTGTCCAGAAGATGTTGTATCTTTTTTCATGTCCTACCAGAAAACATGGCCAGTAGTATTTTATCTTTCTTGCTTTTTCTAGACCTAAGAATAGTCTTGACAAATGCAATGAAAAATCGTAAAATATCATAATCAATAAGATATACAATATAATGTCCATTGCCATATTCATACCTGTAATAATTTCTTTATAAGTTTTTTTGGCATAGCTTAGTTATGGAGAAGAATGCTGGCAAAGTTCCTACGAACTCGCCGTTAGATAAATTGCTGGATGGCGGCATTGAGAACGATACTGTAACCAACATCTACGGCCCAGCAGGCTCAGGCAAGACAAACATAGTTCTGCTGGCAATGCTGAGCTGCATGAACAGCAAAAAGGTGGTTTACATAGATACAGAGGGCTCCTTTTCACTGGAAAGATTCAGGCAGCTTGGAGGAGATGAAGAAAAACTTAAAAAAATAAAATTTATAGAGCCTGGCTCTTGGAAAGAACAGCATGCCTATGTAAAGAACATGAAGAAAGTAGTTGATGAAGGAATTGGGCTGATAGCAATAGACTCCATGGTAAGCTTTTACAGGCTTGAGCTCAGCCAGGATAATTTTCAGACCATAAACAGACAGCTTGCAACCCAGTATTCTGTTTTATCCAAGATAGCGAGAGAGCACAAAATACCGGTTCTTGTGACAAACCAGGTCTACAGCAGGGGTGAGGAAATAGAAATAACAAGCAGGAGCATAGGGCACTACTGGTCAAAATGTTTAGTAGAATTAAAGAAAACAGGCAGGGAAAACCACAGGGTAGCGATAATAAGAAAGCACAGGAGCCTTCCAGAAGGTAGGAAGATTGAATTTGAGATAAAAGAAAATAGTTTAAAAGAAATCGGAAAATTCAGCTTTATCTGAGATGGGAATTTAAAGATTAGGCTTGAAAATTATTGGTGTAAGCATGATATGCAAGATATACGGAATAATTGATATAGCAGCAGGCCTGATAATATTTTTTAGCACGGACATACCTGAAATCATAAAATTAATCATACTGTCTGTTATGCTGTTCAAAGGCATACCAAGCCTCTTTGCAAGGTAAATACCCCTTTGGTGGGAAATTGTTATTTAAGCTTTTATAGCATTTTATTCTCATGAAAAGGACAATCGAAAAACTTTCTCATCTGAGCATCTTAGGAATCGTGATTATCTCTTTTACTGTGATAAGCCTTATAGCTATGCCGTTATATGACCTGAAGTTTGCAATATCATTGGCATTCATACTGGTTGCGTTTATAATATGTCTTATAATATTCAGGCAGTTGCTTGGATTTTTATTGGTAAGCCTTTTCCTGATAATGGCAGCAGTGGGCTTTCTTACAGGCAATCTTCTCGATGCGCTGTTCTTCTCTTCCGTAGGAATGGTGATAATCGTATTATTCAACATACTTCGCTAGCTTCTCAGCTTCCTTTTGGCAGTTCAGCATAGTAATAATTATTGCCATCCTGATTGGAATTCCATAGTCTGCCTGTTTAAAATAAATAGCCTTAGTATCCTCGTCCATCTCTTCTGCTATTTCCGGGCCACAATCCGTATCTGTGGCTATTGGCAGTGGGTGCAATACCCTTACATTAGGCAGGTTTTCTAAGGTATTTTTATTTATCTGGTATTGATAACCTTTTCCGGCATTTTCCGGTATTCTTTCAAGCTGCACCCTTGTTGCGTATATATAATCCGGTCTTATCTTTTCCAGTTCGTTTTTTAGGTTACGCATATCTATAACATGAGGCGTGTAGTTAGCATTAACCACATGCTCTTCAGGCATTTCCAACCCTGGCGGCGAGATACCGTGTATCTCAACGCCATCAAATTTTACGAGGCCTCTTACAAGAGAATGGGTTGTTCTTCCGTACTTAAGATCGCCTACTATTACAATTATCTTTTTGTCAATCCCGGATTCTTTATACATTGTATAGAGATCCAGTAGCGTCTGTGTCGGGTGTTGGTAAGAGCCGTTGCCGCCGTTTATTACAGGAACCAGGGAATATTTTGCAAGTTTGTATATATGCTCTGGGTCCTTATGCCTGTCAACTAGGATGTCGCATTGGCCACTCAATATCCTTGCAGTATGCTTGATGCTCTCTTTCTTTTTTATTGATGACACCTGTTCATCAAATTTCAGCGGGACTCCACCCAGTCTCAGCATAGCTGTTTCAAAGCTTCCGTAGGTTCTCGTGCTTTCTTCCCCGAACCAGAGGTTCATCTTCTTCCCTTTGCATATATCCAGTGATTCATGGCTGATAGTCTTGTCTATCCCAGAATACGGCTCAAGTACTTCAGCTAGCCTAAAAATAGCTTCTATATCTTTCCTGGAAAAGGGGTCTATATCCAAAAGGTGTTTTTTGTCCCACATTAAAATAATAATTAATGATTAAAAATATTAAAGGCTTTCTTATTACTTTTGCATCGTTGCATCATATCTTATTTAGAAGCCTCAGCATAACTGCCTTCTGGCTGTGCAGCCGGTTTTCAGCCTGGTCAAACACTACGCTCTGCTCTGTGTCTATAACAGCATCAACCTCTTGACCTCGTATTGCTGGAAGGCAGTGCATGAATATGGCGTCCTTTTTTGCATTTTTCATTAAGCCTGGATTTACCTGGAATTTCATGAGTGCCTCTACTCGCTCTGCCTCTTCTTCAGGCAGTATGTGATAGCTCATCCAGGAGTCAGTATAAACGACATCAGCTCTGCTGACTGCCTGGGCAGCATCATGCAAAACCTCTATCCTGGATCCTGTTTTTTCTGCAATGGTTTTGGCTTCTTGCAAAACTGTATCCTGCGGCTCATAACTGCCAGCAGGACACCCTACTGCAATATCCATGCCAACCATTGCTGCTCCGTACAGCAGTGAGTGTGTAACATTGTTGTTGCTGTCGCCGACGTATGCAAGCTTTATTTTGAAACTTTTCTTTTCCATGATTGTCATCAGGTCTGCTATTATCTGGCACGGGTGTGAAAAATCTGTAAGCGCGTTGATAACAGGCACGCTTGAATTGCCTGCAAGCTCTTCTATGTCAGCATGCCTGAAAAGACGTGCCATTATTATATCTACGTACCTGGATGCTGTTTTTGCTGTATCTGCTATTGATTCTTTTTTCCCCAGCGGAGAATCTTTTATGCTGTAGAAGATTGCATGTCCTCCCAGCTGTGTCATGCCAACCTCAAACGAAACCCTTGTTCTGAGCGATGGTTTCTCAAAAAGCATGAGCAGTGTTTTACCTGCCAGAGCATTGGCATATTTTTCAGGCCTAGCCTTTATCTCAATTGCCTTCTGGATTATATCAAGTAATTCTTCATTGGTAAGATCCTTTAGCGTAAGCAAGTGCTTCATAACGATATTACCATATATTTGGTCTATTAAAAAAATAAAAGGTTGTTATAGTAACTACGAATATGAAACAACTGAAATTTGCTGAACCACTTTCCCAGTTGGTTTTGAACGGTCAAAAACATACAACTTGGAGGATTAATGATGAAAAGAAGATCACTGTAGGTGATAAACTTTCATTATGTCACATTGACGGGCGAGAATTCGCAAAAGCAAAAGTTATTCAAGTGAAGGAAATCACCTTTGAAAAATTGACCGAAGAAGATAAGAAGGATCACGAAAGATTCTTGTCTGACGAAAAAATGTATCAGACTTATTCTAGATATTACAACATTAAAGTTACGTCCAAAACCGAATTAAAGGTTATTAAGTTCAAATTGATTTAACCCGCTTGCGATTTCGTTGAACATTGTATTTTGTCTAATTTAGAAAGATATTCACTTTGCATTGTGCGTTTTCTTGTGAAGGCTCAGTGCTCTCTTTGAGCTGAAGCTTTTTCCGCAGGCTTCGCATTTCAACAGCTCTGCTGCCCTGCTTGCCTTCCTGCTCTCCTGCTGTGCCTTTTTAAGCTTCTTCTCATCAAGCCAGTCCTTCTTTGTCGGGCACTTGATATCGAGGCACATCCTGAAAGGACGTGCTCCTGCACGCCTTACCTGGATTATGGGAGTCTTGCATTCTTCACAGACTTTTTCAGTAGACATGATAATGCCTTCTCTTGGCAGAGGCATTCCGAACCTGCAGCCCTTTTTGTAGCCTGTACAGCCGACAAACCTCTTGCCTGTTCTCCACATTTTGAATACCTTCAGCGTGCCGCCGCAGCTGGGGCATGTTCCCAGGATGTTCTGCTTGTCCTGCGTTGCTATGACTGCTTCTGTCAGCTCCTTTCCGATCTTTGCTTCTTTTTTTCTGAAGTTGTCAGATATTCTTATCAGCCTTTTTTTTGCCTCTTCCAGTACCTTTTCTTTATTTATCTTCCCGTTTTCAACCAGGTCGCACTCCTCTTCAAAATGCCTTGTCAGCTTCTCTGAGATAACATCAGGTATGTTCTTTTCCAGGATATTTGACAGCTGTAAGCCGAGTTCTGTTACCTCTATGCTCTTTCCAATAAGATAACCCCTGTTGTAGAGTATCTGCAGTATCTGTGCACGGGTTGCCTTTGTACCAAGGCCCTGGTTCTCCATCTCTTTCAATACAGAGCCCTGGGAGAATCTTGGCGGTGGCTGGGTCTCCTTTGAAAGCATCTCTGCCTTCTTTACAGGTAATTTATCACCGGTTTTTATCTCAGGCAGTACTATTTCTTCTCTTGTAGAATATTTTCCATACAGCTCTGTCCAGCCAGGCTCTATTGTCTTTTTCCCAGTAAGATAGAATAATTCACCGTTAGCTGATAGCGAGATTTTCTGGCTTTCCCTCTTGGCAGGGTCGCCGAACACTGCCAGAAACCGATGAACAACAAGATCATAAACCTTCTGCTGCTTTCCGCCTATTTTCTTTGGTAACTCGCCTGTTGGATATATTGCAGGATGTGCAGGATCTGTTTTCTTCCCCTCGTTTGGCCTGAGCTCTTTTTTCCCAAGCAAGGTAGAGGCGATTTTATATTTACTCTGTTTTGAAAGGTTTGTCAGTATTTTTTTGTAATCTATATCAGGCGGCAGCTTTTCTGAGGATGTTCTTGGGTAGGATATGTACCCTGCCTGGTATAGTGATTCAGCAATGGACATTCCGTATTGCGGAGAATAACCAAAGAACCTGTATACATCAGCAAGAAACGAGGTGGTGTTGTATGGTTTCGGGGGCTTCTGTGACATTATCTTTGTCTTTATATCAGCTATTACTGCCTCACTTACCCTGGATTTCTTCAGTATCTTTTCTGCATCCTGCTTGCTCCATAGCTTGTCTTTCTGGTAAAGGGCCTTCATGATGTTTTTGCCGATCTTTACATCCAGATATATCTGCCAGAATGGCTTTGGATTAAAGGCCTTGATCCTTTTTTCATGCTTTGAAAGCATGTGCAGAACCGGTCCCTGAACCCTGCCAGTGGAGAGTATCCTGAATCTCTGTGCAGCTCTTTTTATCGATAGTGTCAATGCCCTTGTCAGCGATATGCCCCACATGTGGTCTAAATAGTGTCGGGTCAGGCCTGCTTCTACCTGGCCAGAGTCCAGTTTTTTCATGATGTTAGCATAACTCTCTATCAGCTCCTCCTTGGTCATAGTAGAGAACTTCATTCTTTTTGCATCCTTCTGGTTACAGAGGAAGCGCAGTATGTTATAACCAATAACAGATCCCTCTTCATCATAATCGCAGCACACAATGTACTCGCTGCCTTTGCTGTCCTTGTCCTCTTTGATAACAGACTCAACAGCATCAAAGTACCTCTTACTGAAAGCAGCTGTTCTTGTGGCTTTGAATGACGGCACCCATTCCACATCAAAAACAGGATAGTCCCATCCCTTTTTTGACTGTTTTAGTGTGAATAAATGACCAACAGCAGCAACTATTACATGGTTTTTGTTGCCTTTCTTGAATTCATAATACTTTACTCCTTGGTCTGTTTCCTTTACCTGCAGAGAGCCCTTGTCAGCCAGGGCCTGTGCAATTGTCTTTGCAGCTGTCGGCTTCTCTGCAATCATCACAGTCCTCATAGAAATCACAAACTTTCATTTAATATAGGCAGTAATATTTAAATAGAATTAGTTTTGGTCTTTCTTACATTCTTCTTTGATCAGCGCCAGGCGGGAGTCCGTAATGCCTGATTGGTATGCTTTCACCTGTTTTTGGATTCATTAGAGACATAGTTAGCTGATTGGGTTGTATATCTCTTGGATATTCGTCAGTAGGGGATGGCAGTGGAATCCATCCCTCAGTATCTTTGTAAACAAGTTTCATATTAGAAATAGCACGTAAAATCTTAAATTATTTCTTCTCCAGCTTTTCTTTGCCCATGTAGGGCTGCAATACCTTAGGCACGAGAACCGAGCCGTCCTTTTGCTGGTTTTGCTCAATAATAGCAATCATCGTCCTGCTGGTAGCAATAGCTGTGTTGTTCAGCGTATGGACAAAGCCAACAGGTGGTGCACCTTCCTTTTCCTTGTATTTTATATTAAGCCTTCTTGCCTGGTAGTCTGTGCAGTTGCTGTTGGAACCAACCTCTCTAAAAGCGTCATCAGCCATCCACGCTTCTATATCATATTTTTTCGCAGCTATCGTTCCGATATCGCCTGTGCAGATGTTGACAACTCGATAATGCAGTCCGAGCTCCTTGTAGAGGTCTTCGCTGTTTTTTTGCAGCTCTTCATGCAGCTGCCATGACTGCTCTGGAAGGCAGAATATAAACTGTTCAATCTTATTGAACTGGTGCATCCTAAACATGCCCTTTGTATACTTGCCATGCGCGCCAATTTCTTTCCTGAAGCAGGAAGAAACACCAATAAATTTCTTCGGTAGCTCTGCTTTGCTGAAAACATCATTCATGAACATTGCTCCAAGCGGGTGCTCGGACGTAGCAATCAAATAGAGGTCCTCCTTATCAACCTTGTAGGTAACCATCTCGAAATCCGTAGGGTCGATCATCCCCTCGTATGCCTTCCTGTTTATCATGAATGGCGGCTCTACAAGAATATAGCCTCTTTTTCTCAGGAAATCTATTGTAAATCTCTGCAGAGCAATGTCAAGCAGGGCAAGGTCTTCTTTCAGATAAAAGAAGCCAGTTCCTGCTGCCCTGGCTGCTCTTTCTGCATCTATGAGACCAAGGTTGTTTAGAATGTCAATATGGTTCCTTGGTTTGAAATCGAATTCCGGTTTCTTTCCGCAGCGCCTTATCTCTACGTTTTCTTTATCATCTTTGCCATACGGCACGCTGTCATGCAGCAGATTCGGTATGCCAAGAAGTGCGGCATTTACTTTCTGCCTCAACTCTGCCTGTTCTTTACCAAGCTTTTCTATATCTTTTGAAATCTTCCGCATATCAGCTATCTTCTTCTTGTCCTTTGTTTTTGCTATCTCTTTGGTAACGAGGTTCTTTTTGTGCTTTAATTCCTCCAGCCTCTGCAGTGCTGCCCTGTATTCCTTGTCTTTTTTTATCAGCTGCTCTAACGCTTTCAGCTTCTCTGGATCCTGCCTCTTCTTGAGGTTTTTTTCAACAAGCTCTGGTTTCTCCCTTATCAATTTGATATCAAGCATGCTATCTAATCCTATTTAATTCTTGTCCTTTAAAAATTAATCATAGGTGTTTTGAAAAATGGTACATAAGGCACTACTTCTTCTGAGGAGGATACCAAAAGGCAGGGTTACAACTTATAAAGCACTTGCTAGAGCATGCAAAACATCGCCAAGAGCAATTGGCCAGATAATGAGGCACAACAAGGAGCCTGAAAAATATCCCTGCTATAAGGTTATCATGAGCAATGGAAGAATCGGCGGATACCAAGGCACTAGAGGAATTAAAAAGAAAATCATGCTCTTAAAAAAAGATGGAATCGAGGTCAAAAACGGAAAAGTAGACAAGAAGTACCTAACTTTCAGCTGAGTATCCTTTATCAGGCATTGTTTCGGTTTTTTCAGAAGGTTTTTTACGTGTCTTAAGCTTATCAGTAAGTAGATCTAGAACCTCTACGCGTCTAAGATAAGCATCAGCTTCCATTACCCTGCCTTCTGGTCTATCATCAGCATATCTAAAAAGAAATGCTCTACGAGCGTTTTTTCCATTATTCATAACATCTCTCCATGAGAGAAAAACTTTAATACTTATCTAGTAACCTCCTGTTTTCTGACAGACTCGTATAGCTGCTTTGCCTTGCCCTTCTCGAAATGCCTTCTTATCGGGCTTATCATCTTCTCGAGGTAATCAGCAACACCGTTCTTTAGGTCAACAGGATGTAGCTCTCCTTTTACGAAGGCTTTCTCCATTTCATGATACGATGCAAAAACCATGTCACCACCGAATTTCTTGTCCCTTTCTATTTTCATTGTACTGAATGCCCTGAATATTATGTGCTTTGAATAATCAAGCATCGGATTGTTCGCTATCTCCTTTGGTGAGCAATATGCCGTAGCTATCTTTTTTCGTATCTCTTCCTTATTATCATGCATAAATATGCATGTCTGCGGTTTGGACTTGCTCATCTTGCTGCTTATCTCTGTATCATATTTAGTGTCAAAGCCCTCTGGCTGCTTTACCCCTTCCAGTCCCATAAGCATGTGATGGCTTACAACAACCGGCTTCCAGAAACCCAGTTTCGGCCCAACCTCCCTTGCAAGAATATTTGCCCTTCGCTGATCCAAGCCAAGCTGGCAGATATCTGCCTTTAGGTAGAATATATCTGCTGTCTGCATCATTGGATAGAAGTACTGGGCTGTTTCTGTAAGCTCGCCTTCTTTTCGCCCCATTATTGTCAGCGCTCTAGTAGCGCGGTTCACTGTAGTGTTCTTTGCTACTAGTATTACCTTTTTCCAGTATTCTCTATCAGAAAACGCATCAGTTGCCCAGAGAACATCCACTTTCTTCATGTCAATACCAGCTGCTTTCCAGACCTCTATGAAGTATTCGCCTACTTTGTGTATCTTTTCCAAATCACCGTCCATTTTGTTGTTTATCCAGGCAAAGCTGTCTGCTAGCCAGAGTTTGAAATGAACTCCTGCCTTCAGAAGGTCTTTCAGAAGCAGTGCCCTGTAAATACCGAATGGTATGTGTGCAAGACCAGACGGCTCAAAACCATCATAAGCAATTGGATGGGACTTCGTTTCGAGCAGGCTTCTCAGCTCCTGCTCTGTTATTATCTCCTCGCCTGCTGATTTTATCAGCTCCATCCTTTTTTCTATATCCATGATATCAATATTTCTTTTTAGAATTTAAAGTCTTTTTATAGGCTGGCTTGTAATAATAAAGAATAATATGCAAATCGAGATTCTCGGATCTGGACATGAGGTTGGGAAAAGCGCCATATTGGTCAGTGATGAAAAGACAAGGATTATGTTAGATTACGGCGTAAAGCTGCAGCCAGAACCGCCAAAATATCCGATAAGAACTACGAATATAGATGCTATGATATTGTCCCATGCGCATCTTGATCATTCCGGAGCACTGCCTGTGCTTTACAAGAAAGGAAAGCCCCCTTGCTTTATGACAGATGTCACATTTGATTTAGCAAGCCTGTTGATCCGGGATTCCATGAAGGTCAGCAAAATCCAGGGCTATGGAACCCCGTATGACAGGTCAGATTTCAAAAAAATGATTAGATACACGAAACTGGTAAACTACAATGAAGAGTTTGCTGTAGGTAATTTTAACTGCTCCTTGTTCGATGCAGGCCATATACCAGGTTCGTCGTCTGTGCTGCTGAACAACAAAAAGAGGATATTGTATACCGGCGACATACAGACAGCAGACAGCCATCTCCTGCGTGGCTGCCAGTTGCCAGGCAGGGTTGATGTTCTGATAACAGAGAGCACGTACTCTTACAAGGAGCACCTGAAAAGGGATAAGGAAGAGGAGAAATTCCTGAAGCTGATTGAGGAAACGCTTGCAAGGGAGGAAATTGCTCTTATACCTGTATTTGCCGTAGGCCGTGCCCAGGAAATTCTGCTTATACTGGAAAAATATGCAGGCAAGATAGCACTGGATGGCATGGCAAAAAAAGCAAGCGATATAATTTCCTACCATAGCCGTTACCTGAAGAATCCGAAGAAACTAAAATACATCCTGAAGAAGGTCCGCTGGATAAGGTCAGAAAAGGAAAGGTCAAAGGCTGTAAAGAGCTGCCCTATAATTGTTTCCTCTGCAGGTATGCTTGGGGGCGGCCCTGCTGTGAATTATCTGAGGCGCATTCGTGGAAACGCTGGCTCACGTGTCTTATTCACCGGCTTTCTTGTTGAAGACTCGCCTGGATGGAAGCTGATAAAAACAAAGATATTTGAGAATGCAGAAGAGAAGTTCGATGTGCACTGCGAACTCCAGCAGTTCGAGATGAGTGCCCATACTGACAAGGCCGGCTTAATGAATATAATAAATAAAACCAGTCCGGAAAAAGTTATCTGCGTCCACGGCGAGAGCAAGAATTGCGAAAAATTTGCAAAAGAAATCCAGGAGAAATTCAAAATACAGGCATTTGCCCCAAAGAACGGGGAAGTTATAAAAATCTGATTCTTTAATTCTTTGTGAATAATTATATTTTCCATGCTAGAAATAGATGGCTCTTACGGGGAAGGAGGCGGGCAGATACTGAGAACAGCCGTTGCGCTCTCAGCTGTTACAGGGAAGCCCTGCAAAATAACAAACATAAGAGCCGGAAGAAGGGTGCCTGGCCTTAGAGCGCAGCACACAACTGCTACAGCTGCTGTTGCTAAGCTATGCAATGCTGAGTTGAAAGGCAACGATCTAGGATCAACAGAAATAGAGTTCATCCCGAAGGGAATAGTAGGCGGCTCTCTGTCGCTAAATGTAGGCACAGCAGGCTCTACTGCTCTTGTGTTGCAGGCTTTAATGGTGCCTGCTATACATGCTGAGAAACCTTTGGACATAAAAATTACAGGAGGCACGCTTAACAAATGGGCACCTTCTATTCATTATCTTCAGCATGTCACGCTTGCACTCCTAAAAAAGATTGGATACAAAGCAGAGATAACTGTGCATAAGCATGGTTTCTATCCAAAAGGCGGCGGTCTTATAGAAGCAAAAATAGAGCCAGGCAGTATCAATGCAATGAACTGGGTAAAGTGCGGCAGGGTTTTAGAGCTCACTGGCCTGTGCCTAGCCAGTAGGGATTTGCAGGAAACGAGGGTTGCTGAGCGTATGCAGAAGATTGCAAGGCTAGGCATTTTTAAGGAGTTCCAGATGAGCCCCAAGATAAAAACAGAGTACGTAGAAAGTGACACTGGCTGCGGCATTGATCTGGTTGCAGTATATGAAAATTCAATTGTCGGCAGCAACGCACTAGGCGAGCCTGGCAAGCGTGCAGAAAAGGTTGCCAAAGAAGCTCTGCAGGATTTAATAGAGCTACACAATTCTGATGCCTGCTTGGATAAATACATGTCTGACCAGATAATCCCTTACATGGCTCTAGGCACTATGAACAACAATAAGGAAAGCTCAGTTAGTGCATTAGAAATAACTGACCATACAAAAACCAATATCTGGGTTGTTGAAAAGTTCCTGCCGGTGAAATTTACTATAGAGGGGAAAATAGTTAGATGTCGGTGTTAATTACTTTACCTCTACTCTTCTTTTCTTCTTCTTTTCTGGTTGTAGTTTCGGCATTACCAATGTCAGCAAACCGTCTTCTAGTCTTGCCTCTGCTCTGTCAGGGTCGACGTTCTGCGGCAGGGTAAATGCCCTGCTGACAGACTTTGCTGATTTTTCCTGCCTGAACATCTTATCTGTCTTTTCTATGCTCTCCCTCTTTTTTGCAGCCCTTATCTCGACAGTGCTGTCTGTGACAACAAGGTTTATCTCGTCCTTCTTGAAGCCAGGCAGCTCTGCTCGTAAAATAATCGCATTTTGTGTTTGAGCCATGTTTATGGGCGTACGTATCTCAGGCATGTTGATTCTAGGGATTGTAAACTTGAACTCAAACGGAAAGAGATTATCCATCTTTTTCCTCGTTTTTCGCATGCCCCTTTCAGCAGCGTCAAACGGCTCTTCCCAGAAGAACCTGAATTCCTTTTTCTTCTTTTTTGTCATAAAAGTCAATTATGCAGAAAAAATTTAAGGTTTATGGCTATGCCTGTGCTACAACACTTTCCCTAGTGGCAGCAATGAACTGCCTTATCATGAAATTCACACCGCCTATCTTCGGCATCCCGTGCCCTGGCAAAAGATAGGTTATCGGAAGCTCCGAGAGCTTCTTGAGGCTGTTATACAACTTACCGCTGTCAGAATTGGGGAAGTCTGTTCTCCCTACGCCGTCTGCAAACAAGCTGTCGCCTGATATGAGGATTTTCTTTTTTCTCTCGTATAAGCATATTGAACCAAGGGTATGCCCTGGCGTCCATATTACCTCGAAATTAAAATTAGTTGTTTTTATTTTGTCCCTGTTTTTAAGTACCCTGTCAACTGTTACTGTTCTGGCTTTCTCGCCAAATGCATCAGCCATTGTGTTAACCCCTGTTTCCAGTGACTGCTTGTCATTCTCGTGTATAGCTATATCTGCCTTTAGCCAGTCCCTGAATTTCTTGTTGCCTCCTGTATGATCAAAATGGCAGTGGGTGTCAACAATAGTTTTTATGTTATTTATGTCATACGCAAGCTCCAGTTCCTCCTTAAGCTCAGGGAAGAATATTCCGGTGCCTGTATCAACCAGCAGTTCACCGTCTATTAGATAGACGTTGCAGTCGAAACCGACCCCGCCCATTAGTATAATCCCATTATAAACCTGCATTGTATTACTAACAGTATAAAATTTTTAAAGCTAAGGTATTATATTTCCGATTACGCCTGAATCACGTGATTTTCACTATATCCCTTCCTATCAGAGAGTTCGTGTCTATAGAGAAGAATTTATCATGGTTTCTGAAGATTAGGATGTTGCCCTTTGCTGCTACAACCCTTCCCCTTATTTCAAAGGTATCCTTTACATCAATTATTGTAGGCTCTGACAAGACATTCTGCAGCTTGTAATATCTCCTCAGGTCAAATATCTCCGGATCAGGCATATCAAAAATATCCTTCAGCTTGCCTATTGCTTCGTACAGCCTTGCAACAGCGTGGTTCGGGTTTCCAAACAAGGTTGCATGCTTTTCCTTTCTCCTTATCCTGTCCTTTGCATTTAGAAACGTCTTTATCTTCTTTTCCAATGACCTTGCGCTCTTGCCGTCTTTTTTCAAGAGTACATTTGCCCCAAAATCTGCCCCCTGTTCAACTAGGCGCTCAAGCAGCCTGTACTCATAGGATATGCCTACCTTCAGTAAAGAATCAAAAGTAGCCAGGTAGATGTAATAGTTATTTTTCATGCACTCCCCTCTTCTTTTAAGGTTGAGGCAGTTAGAACCTGAGCATTTTATACACGGAAAGAAGTCATCCTTTTTCTGGCATTCCTCGCATAGATTCTCACTATCTGTCTTATTGTTATTGGGGCATGGTGTGTGCCTGCTGTTAATAAAATATCCAATACATCGCTTTTCGCCGAAGCTCAGCGAAATATCCTGGTCTAACAACCTCATTTTGCCATCGTCTAAGATGAAAAATGGCTCGAACTTATTCCATCTATATCTGAGTATCTGCAGAAAACCACCTATTTCATAGCTTTGAATTCCTCCAAAGCCCTTGCCAGGTTATCTTCTATTTCTAGGTCTTTCTTAACTGTCTCAAATAGGTTCACTGTCTGGAAATCTTTTTCATATTTGAACATATTGAGCATTTTAAACAGGAACCTGCTGCTGTACTCGTCAGTATCATGGAAACTTAGCCACGGGACATTGATTTCCAGGAAAGATTCAATATCATTTATACTCCTTTTTTCTCTGATTAAGAATAGATATGAAAGGTAGAAAACATCCCTTGAAAATTTCTTTATGAGCCTCCTGTTTACTATAATCTTTTCTATGAAGCCTGGCAGGTTCCTGTTTTTTCTGAAAAGAGCAATCTCTAATTTCTGCAATATCATAATTCTTAATGCCCTTTTATCCCTTTCTTTTATAGCTTTGTTATTCTCGTCAATAACTATCTCTGCCTTACCGTCCTTTATGTCAATGCGTTCATTGCCTGTTTTAAATTCGATGCTATCAAAGAAGTTGTAACCAAATTCTATCATGACAGAATCAATGATATCAGATAAGAATTCTGTAGTTTTGCTCTTTTCAAAGGTTTTTATCAGTCTCATCGATAATATTTATTTCTTTGTATATAAAAGAGCTCTTTATAAATCTTTCCAATTATTTATGGCCTTTGAGTAGCCATCGCCTGTGCCAACATCGTATATAGGACCGTCGTGTACGAAGCCTGATATAGCCTCTGTTTTTGCAAGCTTCTGGAACAGGTTTTCTATCATGAACCTTCCCTTTGGCACTATATTCATTACTTCAGGTTCGAATATACAAAAACCAGCATGTACCAGTCTTGAAGGTGCATTCTTGATAGAGGGCCTGCTGACAAAACCCAGGATTCGGTTACCCCTCATCTTCGCAACACCGAATTTGGTTGTATCATCAGCAGTAACAAGGACTGCTGTTGCAAGGCTGCCCTCTTTTTTGTGGAACTCGTAGACCTCTTTTATATCCGGGTCCATTAATGTATCGACATTTAGTATGGCGAATGAATGATTTACATGATTTTTCAACAGAGCAATAGACCCGGCAGTTCCAAGCGGCTGCTTCTCAATCAAGTAATTGATTTCTACGCCAGTGTCTGCTGAGCCGAAGTAATCCCTGATCTTTTCATGCATGTTGCCTAATGACAGGAAGATATTTTTAATTCCATATTTCTTGAGAAAATTTATCTGATGCTCCAGTATGGGCTTTCCGTGTATCGGTATAAGCGGTTTTGGCACCCTTGAGGACGGTTTTGTCCCGCCAGCCAGTATAAGCACTGTATCAAGATGCCTGCCAAGCGATTTCAGAACTAAGTTCTCTACAGCATGCGACCTGTTTTTTATACTTCTGCCGTCTATCATGCTGTCTATTTGCCTTAGCAGGTCCTTTTTTATGGTTATAGTTACCCTTTCAACGCCCATAGCAATCCTTTATATAGTATGAAGAAGTATGAAAAATTATTTAAAGGTTCATATGGTATGAATAAGTATGAATTTAGACGGCGATATCAAGGATATTGCAGACACGCACATAAATCAGCTCAAGGATAAGGCAGATTCCCTGCCCATGGAGTTTACAAGAGATTACCTTAAAAAACTGAAAGAAATATTAGACGAACTTCCCATGGAAAATATAGAAAGGGTTGCAGAAATATTGCTTGAGGCTTATGAAAAAGGCAAGTATGTCTACATAATGGGAAATGGCGGGTCTGCTGCAACAGCTTCACATATGGTATGCGATCTTGCAAAAGGTACGATATGGCCTGTTTCTCCTGGCGAAAAAAGATTCCGGGTAATAGGTATGTCGGATAATACGCCTCTCATGACTGCGTGGACAAATGACATTGATTATTCCCAGGTCTTCAGAGAGCAATTACTAAATCTAGTCGGGGAAGGGGATGTTGTTATAGGAATAAGCGGTAGCGGATCCTCTGATAACGTGATAAAGGCTATAGAATATGCAAATTCATGCTCAGCAACTACAATTGGTTTTAGCGGCTGCGGTGGCGGACGGCTAAAAGATACAGCAAAGGAGTGTATTGTCGTGAATAGCCATAACATGGAAAGAATAGAGGATGCCCATCTCATAATAAGCCATATAATAAAACTTTATCTTAACATAAAACTTAACCTGAGGGGGATAGTCTGATGCAGGCTGTTATATTAGCAGGTGGTTTGGGAAAGAGACTAAGGCCCCTGACACATATCACGCCGAAGCTGATGCTTGAGATTTACGGCAAGCCTTTCCTTGAACACCATATACTAAGCCTTAAACAGCAGGGAATAAAGGATATAATCATTTTAATAGGGCACCTTGGGAATAAAATAAAATCTTACTTCAGGGATGGTTCTGAATTCGGTGTTAACATACGATATTCTGAAGATGACCAGTTGGGAACAGGCGGTGCAATAAAGAACGCTTCTGATATGCTGGAGGATGAATTTATAGTTATTAACGGTGATACATACCTGCCTGTAAACTACGAAGCACTTATAAAGACGTTCAGGGAATCAGGCAAGCTCGGCATGATAACTATTTACAATAATAAAGATAATATCGCTGGTAACAATATCTTGCTCGATGATGAAAAAATAATAGAATATAACAGAACAGGCGGGTTAAACTTTACTCATATAGACAGCGGTGTCAGTGTATTCAAGAAAGATATACTAAGGCTCATGGAGAAGAGGAGTTTCTCTTTGGAGGATGATCTTTACCCCCTGATGATAAATATGGATATGCTTGCTCACTTCTCAGTGGATCGTAGATTCTTTGACATCCATATTCTGGAAAGGATGGAAAATATAAGAAAATGCACTGAAATTAAATAATGGTGTGGTAAATGATAGTGAGCAGAGCTCCAACAAGAATATCCTTTGCAGGTGGCGGAACTGACCTGCCTGACATAGTAAAAAAAATAGGCGGCTGTGTAACATCCGTGGCAATAAACAAATATGTATATGGGTCATTAAAAGAGAGAAACGACGGCATAATCACAATAAAATCCGTTTCTCCTGATAAAGAGGAGGAAACAGAACTAAAGGTCGGTGAAAAAATAGTATATGATGGCAGGCTTGATTTAATAAAGAGCGTTTTGGAGGAGTTTGCTGTAGATAAGGGATTTGATATTGTCGTAAAAACAGATGTTCCGTCGCATTCCGGCCTGGGCGCTTCAGCTGCTGCTTTTGCTGCTGTCATAGGGCTGTTTGATTATTTCTATAAGAGTGGTATGAGTAAAAAGGAGATAGCAGAGCTTGCATTCAGGCTGGAAATAGAAAAACTGAAGAACAAAGTAGGCAAACAGGATCAGTATGCATCTGCATTCGGTGGATTAAATTTTATAGAATTCAAAAAAGACATGTCTGTAGAAATAAAGCCATTGGCTGTTGATAAAAAAATAGTTTCAGAGCTAGAGCAGAATATCCTGCTTTTCTATATAGCTGAAAGAGAAAAAACAGCAGGCGAGACTGTTGCCAGCCAAACAAGCGCTTTCAGCAAGGGTACGACAGTGGAAGGTTTCACGAGAACTAAAGAACTTGGTCTAGAGGCAAGGAAGGCCCTTGAGAATAATGATTTAGAAGTATTCGGAGATGTTATAGCAAAGGTGTGGAAATACAAAAAGATGTTCGGTGGTGTTACAAGCCCTTTTATAGACGAGATCTATGAGACAGCTGTTATAAACGGTGCATATGGAGGAAAGATATCCGGTGCAGGTGGTGGTGGCTGCGGCTTCTGGTTATGTAAGCACGGCAGGGTAGAACAGGTAAAAAAGGCCTTGGAAGAAAAGGGAGCAAAGAACATTCCGTTTAAATTCGATTTTGATGGGTTAAAGGTGTGGGAAGATGAACAGGGCTGTTTTTCTTGACAGAGACGGAGTGATAAACGAAGATATTGATTTGCTTAGCAGGATAGATGATCTTAAGCTTATTGACGGTGCTTATGAAGCAGTTAAAATATTAAATGATCTTGGCTTCAGGGTAATAGTTGTTACAAACCAGCCCCAGGTTGCCAAGGGAAACTGCAGTGAGTATGATGTTAATTCAGTTAACCAAGAAATTAAAAAAAGATTTGAATCTAAAAATGCAGTTATAGATGCTTTCTACTATTGCCCGCACCATCCTGAGAAGGGCTTTCCTGGAGAGCGAGCAGAATACAAGATAGCTTGCAACTGCAGAAAACCGAACATTGGCATGCTAGAACAAGCAAAAAAAGACTTTGAGCTTGATTTAAAATCCTGTTTTATTATTGGTGACAGGACAGTGGATATGAAAACAGGTGAAAATGCAGGCTGCAGGAAAATACTTGTTAGAACTGGTCATGCAGGCAAAGATGGTAAATACAATGCCAAGCCTGACTTCACTGCTGATAATGTATTGGAAGCTGCAGTGCTTATTAAAAGCATAAAACAAATAGAAGATGCCAAAATGAAAGCAGTAATTCTCGTGGGAGGCCGTGGCGAGCGACTAAGGCCTCTGACTGATACGCTTCCAAAACCGATGCTGGAGATTGATGGCAAGCCGATCCTAGAACATCAAATAGAACTTTTAAAAAAATATGGGATAAGGGATATATTGGTATGCGGGCACTACTTGTTTGAAAAAATAAAGAATTACTTTAAAGACGGGTCCGTATTCGGCGTGGGAATAAGCTATTCAGATGAAGAAACTCCTATGGGTACTGGTGGTGCAATCAAAAAAGTTGAAGGTTTTATTGATTCGACCTTCATTGTTTTGTATGGAGATATAATGCTTGAGATGAATCTGATGAAACTGGTTATGTTTCATAAGGAGAAAAAATCTTTGCTGACCTTAGTTCTGCATGAATCAGACCATCCGTATGACAGTGATTTGGTTGATACGAATAACAGTAAGGTAATAAAAATTCTAGGCAAGCATGTGAAAAACCCGCAGACAAAGCTTGCAAAAACTTCTATATTCATTGCAGAACCTGAAGTACTTGAATTTCTGCCTGATGGCAGGAGTGATTTTGATGCTGAGGCTTTGCCAAAAATAGTAGAAACAGGCAGGGTATTTGGCTATACAACTAACGAGTTCATCAAAGATGTCGGTACTGTGGATAGATATGAAAGTATTAGAAAAAGATTTGAAAATGCTTAAGGCCAAAGCAAAAGAGATCAGAAGACATATAATAAAAATGATAGCTGAAGCAGGGTCTGGTCACCCTGGAGGCTCTTTGTCTGCTTCCGATATTATAACTGTACTTTTTTTTAATAAGATGAAGTATGACCCAAAAAACCCTGAATGGGAAAACAGGGACAGGTTTATCCTGTCCAAGGGTCATGCTGCACCTGCACTCTACGCAGCACTTGCTGAAGCTGGTTTCTTTTCTCTGGATGAATTAAAGAATCTCAGAAAAATTAACAGCCTGCTTCAGGGACACCCAAGCAAAATTACCCCTGGTGTTGAGATATGTTCAGGTTCTCTTGGTCAGGGTCTCTCTGTTGCCAATGGGATGGCTCTTGCAGCCAAGGTGGACAAAAAGGGTTATCATGTTTACGTGCTTCTGGGTGATGGTGAGGTTCAGGAAGGTCAGATATGGGAGGCTGCAATGACAGCTGCCCATTACAGGCTTGATAATATTACTGCTATACTGGATAGAAACAGGTTGCAAATAGATGGCGGCACAGAAGACGTGATGAGTTTAGAACCATTAGCTGACAAGTGGAGGGCGTTTGGCTGGAATGTGATTGAGGTAAACGGCCACAGCTTTGAAGAGCTTATAGGTGCCATGGACAAAAAGAGCGAGAAACCGAAGATTATCATTGCGCACACCATAAAGGGCAAGGATGTATCCTTTATGGAACACGTTGTTGATTTTCATGGAAAGGCACCCACAGCAGAAGAAGCAGAAAAGGCACTGGAGGAATTATCATGATAGCGATAGGATCTGATCATCGGGGCTATAAGCTAAAGGAATATATCAAGAGCTGTTTCAAAAATGTTAAGGATTTTGGATGTTTTAGTGAAGATGCTGTTGATTACCCTGATATAGCCAAGATTGTTGCAAAAAATGTCTCTGAAGGCAGGGCTGAAAAAGGCATATTGATCTGTGGCAGCGGTATTGGAATGTCCATGGCTGCCAACAGGCTGATTGGTGTAAGAGCTGCACTCTGCCGTAATGAAGTAGATGCTGAGATGAGTAGAAAGCATAACAACAGCAATGTACTTGTCATGGGTGCAGATTTCACTGGCAGGGAAGCTGCAGAGAAAATAATAAACAAGTGGATGAAAACGGATTTTGAAGGCGGGCGGCACGAACGAAGGGTAAATAAAATGGATTGGAAAATAGAAATTGATGCATCTCTTCTATCCAAGCCTGAAGAAATGAGCAAGGAAAAGTTGAAAGAATTTATAAATAAACTTGAAAGTTCCGGAGTAGACTCGATACACTGGGATGTTATGGATGGCAAATACAATTCAAACAATACCTGGAATTATCAGGGGCCTGACATAATAAAAAGCTTGAGGACTGTCACCAAACTACCTTTTGTTGCTCATCTTATGATAGATAATCCAGTAGAAAGCATAAGCTTATTTAACGACGCTGGCTGCAATACGATAATATTTCATTATGGAGCAGGCAGTAATGTAAAAGAAACAATAGACAAAATCAGGTCGTTCGGCAGAGCTGTAGGTATTGCAATAGAGCCTGAGACGCCTGTAGAGAAAATAAAAGAATTTCTTCCTTATCTGGACACTGTGCTTGTTATGACAGTGAAGACAGGCTATGCCGGCCAAGGATTTATGGATATGACAGACAAGATCAAAGAGCTGGATAAAATCAGGTCTGATAAGAGGCTAAGGTTGAGTATAGCAGTTGACGGCGGGATAAACAAAGAAACTGGAAAACTGTGCAGGGATGCAGGAGCAGACATGCTGGCTGCTGCAAGCTACATCCGAAATAATAATCATGCTCATGCAATAGAATCTTTAAGGGGATAAAATGAAATGTCTAAGAGATGCATACGGGGATACCCTTGTTAAGATAGGCAGTGATAAACGAATTGTGGTTTTGGATGCTGATCTTTCCAAGAGCACCAAGACCTGCAAGTTCGCTGAAAAATTTCCTGAAAGGTTCTTTAATTTCGGTGTCTCTGAGCAGGATATGATGGGAACAGCAGCTGGGTTTGCATGTTGCGGAAAGATACCCTTTGTTTCCACCTTTGCAATATTTGCAACTGGCAGGGCATGGGAACAGGTGCGGAATACGATTGCTTATTCTAATCTTAATGTAAGGATAGTGGCGACGCACGCTGGAATAAGTGTTGGTGAGGATGGTGTTTCTCATCAATGCATAGAAGATATTGCACTAATGAGGGCCATAAGCAACATGAAGCTGATTGTGCCTGCTGATGCTGTTGAAACAGAGAAAGCAATAATAGCCTCTCTTTCTGAGAACGGTCCTTTCTACATCAGGCTTCCGCGGTCAAAAGTACCTGTTCTTTTTGATGATGATTACGATTTTCGGCTTTACAGTGCAGAGAAAATGAAAGACGGGAGTGATGTGTCTATATTGGCCTGTGGTGTAATGGTCAGCGAAGCCATGAAAGCTGCTGAAGAATTGAAGAAAGAAAACATTGATGCAGAGGTTATAAATATACACACAATAAAACCAATTGATGCAGGGGCTGTCATCAAGAGCGCAAATAAAACTGGGGGGGTTGTTACCTGCGAGGACCACAGCATAACCGGTGGTCTCGGTTCTGCTGTTGCAGAAATCCTTTCAGAAAAACCAGTTACAATGAAAAGAATCGGACTCAATGCCTTCTGTGAGTCAGGCCCTTATAAAGACCTTATAAAAAAGTATGGACTTGATGCAGATAATATAGCAAAGGTTACAAAATCCCTGGTGAGAAAATGAAGATTTTTGTTGATACAGCGAAGTTTTCTGAGATAAAGGCAGCTGTTGAATTAGGGGTCTGTGATGGTGTAACAACAAACCCTTCACTGATAAAGGCTGCTATGGAAGAATTGAAAATGGGTATGGAAGACTACATAAAAGATATCTGCAGAATCGCCAGCGGAAAGCCTGTAAGCCTCGAGGTCATCAGCACCAATGCAGAAGAAATGATAAAAGAAGCCAAGCTTCTGCATACCAGATTCAACAATATTGCAAATAATGTTGTTGTAAAGATTCCTATAGCAACTGCAACTGAGGATGTTGGTTCGTGTGACGGTATAACGGCGATTAGTGCACTAAGCGACATGGGGATAAAAACAAATGCGACACTTGTAATGACGCCTGAACAGGCGTTTCTGGCAGCAAAGGCTGGTGCAACATATGTAAGCCCTTTTGCAGGCAGGATAGATGACTACATAAGAACCAATATGGATAAAAAATTCGATAAAGGTGATTATTTCCCTGCTGAAGGCCTATCAAATGAAAACGACAACGGTATTGTCAGCGGTGTTGATCTTGTTAAAAAAATAGCAGATATCTATAAGAACTACGGAATGAAAACAGAGATTATTGCTGCTTCTCTGAGAAACCCGAGGCAGGTCAGGGAGGTAGCACTAGCAGGTGCACATATAGCAACAATACCATTTCCTGTTATAATAGAAATGACCAAGCACCCAAAAACAGCTGAGGGAATAATAAAATTTTCACAGGATGTTGTAGAAGAGTATAAAAAAATATTCACCTAAGTGATTAAAATGAAAAGTCTGGTTACAGGAGGAGCTGGTTTCATAGGCTCTAATATAGCAGAGGCATTGATAAGCCTAGGCCACGAAGTTGTAGTACTGGATAATTTCTCATTAGGCAAAGAAGAAAATCTATCCAGTATCAAAGGCAAGGCAGAGGTCGTGAAAGGCGATGTCAGGGATTCAGAACTTATAAAAAAGCTGACCAAAGGTACTGACTATGTATTCCATCAGGCAGCTGCATCATCTTCGCCAATGTTCAGCAAGGATCTTGGAAATGCTTTTTCCGTGAATATAGATGGTTTCATAAACATACTTAATTCATCGCGTGATAACGGAGTAAAGAAGATTATCCATGCATCAACATCATCAATATACGGAAACAATCCTGTACCGCTTAAAGAGGATATGAAGGTGGTCCCTCCGAATTTCTATGCAGCTTCAAAACTAGCTGCTGAACATCTAGGAGCTATATTCAGCAATGAATACGACCTTGGAGTAATAGGCCTGAGGTATATGAGTGTGTATGGCCTACATGAGAAATCAAAAGGAATTTTTGCGAATCTTGTTTCTCAATTCCTATGGTCCATGCAAAAGAACAAGCAGCCTGTAATATACGGAGACGGCACACAGACAAGGGACTTCACCTTCGTAGCTGATGTTGTTCAGGCAAATATACTGGCAATGCAATCAGGAGTAAAAAATGATATATTTAACGTAGGCTTTGGTAAAGAAACAAGCCTGAATGAATTGATAGAAATACTGAACAAATCATTGGGAAAGAATATAGAACCCAAATATGTAGAAAATCCAGTTAAGAATTATATAAAATCCCAGCTTGCTGACATAACAAAGATTAAGCAACTAGGCTATTCACCGAAGTACAGCTTAGAAGACGGGATTAAGATGCTTTTATAGTGCCTCTCCAGTAATCAAGAACATCGTTGAGGCTTTTTTCTAGTGGTATCTTAGGCTGCCAGCCGAGCTTGCTGATTTTTGAATTATCGCCTATGAATATGGGATCATCCAAAATACGGATTTTAGATGAATCCTGCTCAATTTTTATCTCTTTTTTTGATATTGATACTAATTTATCCAGGATCTCTTTTACCTTGTATCTTTTTCCAGAACAGATGTTATAGACATCTCCGAACTCTCCTTTTTCTGTAAGAAGCCACAAAGCCTCCACAGCATCCCTTACATCTGTAAGATCTCTTATACCGTTGAGGTTGCCAACGCACAGCTTCTCTTTAAGGCCTTTTTCTATTTCAGCTATACCTTTACCAAAGTCAGAACATGCATCAAATATTTTTCTTGGCCCGATGATATTAAAAAACCTTATCCGGAGTATCTTCATTTTATAAGCCTGGAAATAGAGGTAGGCAAGCATGTCTGTTCCGATCTTGCTGACAGCATAAGGAGATGATGGTCTGAACTCCTTTTTCTCGTTTATTGGTATCTCGTTTTCATAGTTCAGACCGTATTCAGCTGAAGAACATGCAATTGCAATTGTAGGATTTATGCCTGCTGTTCTTATGGCATCCAGCAGGTAGAAGGTTCCGAGTATGTTTGTTGTTAATGTCTCCTCAGGGTCCTTCCATGAAGGCACAACAAAACTCTGCGCTGCCAAGTGAAAAACATAATCCGGCTTCACGCTGCTGATAATCTCGCTGATCTTTTTCTTGTCTCTTATATCGCATTCTATCAGGTTTATCTTGTTTAAGTGATCCAAGTTCTTTTTGCTGCCATAAACAGTAGCATAGACATCAATGCCTTTCTCAAGAAGGAAATCTGCAAGATGCGAGCCTATAAAACCCTCAGCACCGGTTATCAAAGCCTTCATATAAGTCACTATATAATTAAAATTTAAATTGGTTGTTTACATCCTTTACAATTTTTTTGACATGATTAACAAATACATTAATATCAAATCTCATTGCCTTTTTTCGTATAAATCCGTGTTTCCATTTTATTTTTTCAGCTCTTTTAACTG
>Ga0315554_1000446_pt1 | contig 24340 bp, 26 predicted proteins | sample SalMarSW160370MG_FD_202114 | JGI IMG/M metagenome (GOLD analysis project Ga0315554, IMG submission 202114) | Salt marsh sediment microbial communities from the Plum Island Ecosystem LTER, Massachusetts, United States - Salt Marsh Sediment SW1603-70 ...
CGCCTCTCACCTCCGCCCCCGTTCATTCCACTTCCCGGGTGTCACAACCGGTAGTTCCGCCCCTCGTCGAGCATAACCAGGTAGTTGTCCAGGGGGATGTAGTTAGCCACGGTGTTGCCGGTGCCCAGGCAGTAACCGCTGCCGTGGTCCCTGCCGGTGCAGACCTCCAGGGTCTCCCGGACCCGCCTGCGGATCTCGGTCTCCGAAGCCCGGCAGAGGAAATCCACATCGATGCCACCGAGGATCGAGATCCGCTGTCCATAGAGCCGGTAGGCTTCAGTGGCCGGCAGGATCGTGTCCTCGAAGGAGTGCTTGCCGTCGATGCCCACAGTGTCGATCAGGTCCTCCATGACCGCATCCAGGTTGCCGCAGGAGTGCAGCAGGTAGGGCTTGCCGTGCTTGTGGGCGATTTCGGCACAGGTTTGGTGCCAGGGCAGGATTCTCTCCCGCAGGAACTCCGGGCTGGTCATGGTGGCGGAACGGAAACCCAGATCGTCGGATCCCCACACCACAGACATGAAGTCGAAATCACAGAGCAGCTCTGTGAAATCCGCGTAAAACCGCCCGATCTTGTCGCAGATCGCCGCCACCAAATCAGGAGCATCGAACAGGTTGTAGCAGAGGCGCTCGTAGCCCTGGAGGAAGGTCACCATCTCGAAGATGTGGGCGGTCAGCTCGTAGCAGCCCATGCCCCCCGGAAGATTCTTCTCCATCCACTCGATGGACGAGAGGTCGATCTGTTCGATCCCGGGCCATGGGTAGCGCTCGAAATCGGCCCAGTCGCGGATCGCCCCTTCGTGCTCCTCAATCCACTCCCGCCGACCCCGATTCAGGCCGCCGGCGGCGGTATCGCCGCTTTCCCGAGCAGGCATGGGGAAGATGTCCTTGTGCACGAAGCCGATGCGGAAGGCGTCGTAGCCCAGAAAGGCATGGACCCGGATGTCCCGCTGAAGGGAGTAAAAGGGATCCGAGTCGCGCAGGCCTGCGCTGAGTTGGAAGCGCTGGTCCACAGCCTCGATCACCTCAGGATCGAGGAACAGCTCGATGTGGTGAAGCCGCTTCGGCGTGCGCTCCCGGCGCAGTACGGCCAAAAGCTCATCGACATCCGGTTGGATGGAGGTTTTGAACAGAGTCTGGGGCATGGGGACTCCTCCTCTTCTGAAAAATAACGAAGTATATAATTCTGAGTTTTCTTTGGATAGTAAAGAAAGGGTGTTCTTTAGTCTACGTGTTAAACACCAATCCAGCGCTTTACTGTTCTTCGGGAAAGTACAGGTCGACCATGGATTTGTTCACTCCCGGGGCTCCGATCATGGGGAGGGTTCTCGTTCTCATGGTGTTCTCGAGGTTCCGGACGTCCTCCCGGCTCAGCTCTTTGACCTCCCCCACCGCCAGAGCCTGGAGGATGGAGATCGCGCTGACCTCCAGAATATCCACCAACTGCATGGTCCTGCGGATATCCGCCGGGCTGAGGATCGTCAGGCCGTGGTTCTCCATGAGAAAGGCGTTGTACTTCTTCACGAAGGGGGCGAAGTTGTCGGCGAGCCTCTGGGTCAAAGGTTCTCCGTAGGGTACCAGCGGGACCGGGCCCACCTCCGCCACGGTCTCCGGAAACACCGGTCTCATCAACCAGTTCGTTCCCCGTAGGATGGCGAAGGTGTTGGTGTAGGGAGGGTGACAGTGGATCACCGATCTGATATCCGGTCTGTCCCGGTAGAAGTTGAGGTACATCGGCACCTCCCCCGTGGGCTTGCGCGTTCCCTCCACGGTCCCACCCTCCAGATCGATGAACACCACGTCCATCTCCGAGATCTCGGACTTGCACACGCAGGTGGGAGAGATCAAAATCAGGTTGTCCTCCAGCTTATAGGAGAGGTTTCCCCCCTGGCTGGTAACATACATGCGGTCGGCCAGGCGTTTGCAGACCATCGTGAAGTCCCGGACTTCCTCTGAGTATTTTTCCAGGTAGCTCATCACGGTTCGTTATTTCTTCTTGTTCTTGATTGTCTGGTACAGATCGTACGCCTTGTCCGGTTTTTCCTTGCCGTGCACGATAGCCTTGATCGCCTTCATCATCCCCACGGGGGAATCGGACTGGAAGATGTTGCGGCCCATGTCCACTCCGGAGGCTCCCTGATCGATGGCATTGTAGGCCATCTTCAGGGCATCCGGCTCGGGCCGCTTCTTGCCGCCGGCGATCACGATCGGAACCGGACAGGCTGCGGTTACCGTCTCGAAACCTTCATCCACGTAGTAGGTCTTCACGTAGTGCGCACCCAGCTCGGCACAGATCCGGGTAGCCAGGCGGAAGTACTTGGCGTTTCGCTCCATCTCCCGGCCAACTGCGGTGACCGCCATGGTGGGAATCCCGTAGCGCAAGCCCGCATCCACCAGCCGGGTCATGTTCACCACGGAGCGGGACTCGAACTGGCCGCCGATGAACACCTGGATGGCCGTGGCGCACACGCCCAGCCTGATGCAGTCCTCCATGTCCATGGCGATCTGCTCGTCCGACAGCTCCTTGAGAATGCTCGGGCCTCCCGAAGCCCGGATCACCACCGGTTTGGTGACTGAGGGCGGTACAACGGTGCGCAGGATCCCTCGGGTACACATCAGCACGTCGGTGTCCGGCACCAGGGGCATGATACTCACGTCGATCCGCTCCAACCCAGAGGTCGGACCCTGGAAATAGCCGTGATCAATGGCCAGCATCACGGTCCGCCCGTCCCTGGGATTGAAGATCCGAGCCAGCCGGTTCTTCATCCCCCAGTCCAGCTCGGTAGAGCCTTTCAAGAAAAACAGCTTCCCCTTCTGGGGCACGTCCACGTAATAGGTCTTTCCCTCTTTATCCGCTTCAGGCATGACAGTTACCTCCCGTATTTATGCCAGTCGTACGATGCTAATTTTCGTGTCTCGATCTCCGAATCATTTCTTCGGATAGATCAGATCCTTGAAATCCTCCAGTTTCAGCCCGTTCGCTGCGATTTCATCGAGGATCAGCTCCGTAGCCCAACGGGCTCCGTCTCCGACAACGGCGCAGCACGCATCATCCCGCTCATGGGCTCCGGCATCCCGAAACTGCTGCTTCTGCTCGTCGTCTCGCAAGTCAAAGGCGCGGCCGAAGATTTTCTTGTGTATCTCCGCACAGATCACGGTACCGTACTTCTCCACGAACCTGTCGTGCAGCGCCGCAGCCATCCTGAAGGACACGTACTTGTCCGCACGTCCCTTCTCCGTCGCCTCTTCCGCCCGGGTACGGCCGAAGAAAAGGCTCATCGATATAATTCCGCCGGAATACCCCCCGCACAGCCCGTCGGTACACTCCCCCGCCCCCCCGGCCAGACCGCTGGCCGACTTGTATACGAAATCATTCCGTATCTCCGTGGCATCCTGGACCGCGGCGATGGCGCATTGCGCGCACCCCCTGACGTTTCTCTCTCCCTCGAAACCCTGCTTGTAGGCTTTATCCAAGACTTGCTGTTTGTTCATTGAATCCTCCAAATGATGCAGATGGCAACCGCTCAGCCGTGCTGACCGTCGTCGTTGCCCTCACTTATTTATAGGTAGCTCCACCATCAACGATGATGTTCTGTCCGGTGATGAATCCGGCATACTCCGATGCCAGAAACAGCACCGTATAGGCCACATCCTGGGGCGTACCAAAACGCCCGACAGGGATACGCTCTATGTATTTGTTCCTTTTCTTTAGGTCCGGTTCTTTGTCCTTCAACAGATCGGTTTCTATGAGGGCGGGCAGCACCGCGTTGACGGTAATTCCCCGGGGAGCCAGCTCCTTGGACAGGGCCCGGACCAATCCGTTGATACCCGCCTTGGCCGCGGAGTAGGCCGCCGATCCGCCGCCGCCGGTAATAGAGCCCGCCGATCCGATGTAGATGATCCTGCCTCGCCCTCGAGAGATCATGTGTCCACAGGCGGCCTGGGTGGCGTAGAAGGCGCCATTCAGGTTCACATCGATCCCGCTCTTCCACAAATCCGGGGAGAGCTCTCCGATCTTGGCCGGCTTTGTGAACCCGGCGCTGTTGACCAGGATATCCAGGCCGCCGAACCGATCCACTGTTTTGGCGCACAACTCTTCCATGGCTTCCGGAGAGGTGACGTCGGCGGCGAAGGACCCGAATACTCCTCCGCTGCTGCGGATTTCCTCCTCTACCCGTCTCAGACCCTCGATGTCCTTCTCGACCGGGAGGTAGTCGATCATGACCTTTGCACCGCTGGAGGCAAACAACACGCTGACGGCGGCGCCGATCCCGCGGCTGCCTCCGGTGACGATCGCTGTTTTTCCTTTGAAGTCCAGGTTCACGGGTTCGGTTCCTCTGTCTTCTATTTGGCGCCGTCCTGATCGGCGATGATCAGTTCAATACCCCGTTCCGCGAGTATCTTGCGGTACTCTTCCGGGATTCCCTCATCGGTGATGATCGTATCGATCTCATCCAGACCGGCAAAGTGGGTGATGCTGATCTTGCCGAACTTCGTCGAGTCGGTGACTAGCACGATCTGCCGGGCGGAGCGGATCATCTCCCGCTTGATATCCGCTTCGTAGTAGAAATAGGTCGTCAGACCGAGCTCGGGATCGAACCCGCCGGTGGAAATAAAGGCCCTGTCCGCGCGGGTGTTGCTTACAAGTAAGCGATTTTCAACGCTGTGGAAGATATTCGAGTCCCTGTGGAAGAAGCCGCCCAGGAGGATCAGGTTGGTGTTCTTCCGCGGGTAGAACTCCAGGGCGTTGGTAAAGGTGTAGCAGAGGACGGTGATCGGAAGCTCGGGGTTCAGATGTTTGGCAACAAATGGTGTTGTCGAACCGGAGTCGAGGAATATGGTCTCCTGCGGCTGGACCAGAGAAGCCGCCTTGATCCCGATCAGGTTTTTTTCCCGAACATTCTTTGTGGTCTGTTCACCGAGTATGTACGGATCCCGCACACTGTGGCTCGGGTCCAGCAGCACCGCTCCGCCGTGGGTTCTGCGGATTGTGCCCTGCCGCTCCAGGGCGTTCAAATCCCGCCGAACCGTCATATCCGAGACGTGAAGCATGCCGGAGATTTCTTTCACCGAAAGCTCGGTTTTTTGGTTGAGCAAGTTGACAATGTTTCGTATCCGTTTTTTTCGTTCGTACGACATTTTATACACAAAATTCGCTTGACAAACAAGCAAAAATCCGATTTAATTGTTCAATATATGTGCTTTATAACAAAAAATGAACAGTTTGTCAACCTGCTTGTGGGAAAAACATGGCACAAACGTTGACGCTGCCCGATATGAGGGATTATGATAATAATGAGAATATGCTCATTATTGGATTCCAGTTCGGATTGCTTCAGGTAAGCAAAGGGGATTAACCCCGTTGCCAAATAAAAACAAATCTAAGGAGGTACGTCATGCGTACGTGGCCTAAACGGTTGATTACCGTTGCGGTTCTGCTTCTCCTCACTCTGCCCCTCTTCGCCGGAGGAAGTGCCCCATCGGAGAAATATGAAATCGTCACGGTAGTCAAGATCACCGGCATCCCCTGGTTCAACCGACTCGAGGAGGGTGTGAACCAGGCGAACAGCGATCTGGGAGTGAACGCCTATCAACTCGGGCCCGCGGATGCGGATCCCGCTCAGCAGGTGAAGATAGTCGAAGACCTGATCAGCAAGGGCGTTGACGCCATCTGCGTAGTCCCCAACGACGCCAAGGCGCTGGAGCCGGCCTTTGCCAAAGCAAAAGATAAGGGAATCGTGGTTCTCACCCACGAATCTCCGGATCAGGTCGGGAAGGACTACGACATCGAGCTGATCGACAATGTGGAGTTCGGACGTCACCACTGGGACAAGCTGGTCGAGTTCATGGGAGATACCGGCGAATACGCCATCTTCGTCGGCTCCCTGACCGTGCCCCTGCACAACCTGTGGGCTGATGAGGGAATAAAGTGGGCCAAGCAGAAGTACCCCGGCCTCAAGCTGGTAACCAAAAGGATCCCCTGTGGAGAGGACCAGGAACTCTCCAAACAGAAGACTCTGGAGCTGCTCAAAGCCTATCCCAACTTGAAGGGAATCGTCGGGTTTGGCAGCCTGGGACCTCCGGGAGCCGCCCAGGCGTTGAAGGAAAAGGGTCTCTGCGGGAAGGTTACGGTGGTCGGCACGGTCATTCCCGGACACGCCGCCCCATACCTTAAAGAGGGCTGCATGCAGTGGGGCATCCTCTGGGATCCCAAGGACGCCGGCTATTCCCTCACCTGGGTGGCCAAGACGCTGCTTGAAGGCGGCAAGATCACCGATGGTATGGAAGTGCCGGGGGTAGGAAAGATCAGCCTGGACGGCGATGTAATCAAAGTCGATGCCATGGCCGACATTACTCCCGAAAACGTGGACAGCTTCGGGTTCTAGAGTCGAAGCGGAAAATCGTTAAACCGCGATAGAGCCTCTCCTCCGGGGGGAGGCTCTATTCATCTTTCTACGCTGGAGCATTATACTAATCAGCAAGGGGAAAACGGTGAGCGATCTCTTTCTTTCCATGAAGAATATCAGCAAACGTTACACAGGGGTTCAGGCCCTGGACTCCGTGGACTTTGAGATCGAACGAGGCGAAATCCACTGCCTGGTTGGAGAAAACGGCTCGGGAAAGTCCACCCTCATCAAAATCATCTCGGGAGTCGAGCAGCCGGATGATGGAGCTCAAATCGAAATAGAAGGCCAGAGGCAGCACCATCTCCAATCGATCGATTCGATTCGAAAAGGTATCGAGGTCATCTATCAGGATCTTTCCCTGTTTTCGAACCTGACAGTCGCAGAGAATATCGCCCTGGCGCAAACAATCGCCGCGGACAGCAGATTCATCAATTGGGGCGCCGTACGCCGAATCGCCGAATCAGCCACAGAGAGAATCGAAGTGCAGATCCCCCTCGACGAATTGGTGACCGACCTTTCCGTGGCGGATCAACAGCTGGTTGCCATCTGCCGGGCACTGACCAGCGACGTCAAACTGCTTATTCTCGACGAACCCACCACGGCGTTGACCCGTAAAGAGATCGAAGCGTTGTTCCGGGTGATCACGGACCTGCAGACCAAAGGCATCGCCACCCTGTTTGTGAGCCACAAGCTCGATGAAGTGCTTCAAATCGCCCAGCGGGTGACTGTTTTACGGGACGGCAAAAAAATCGGAGTCTTTCCCAGCGGTGAACTGAGCAGTGAAAAACTGACCTTTCTGATGACCGGGAAAAAGCTCGACTACAGCCACTACGAATATTCCGCTCAATCGGTTCAGCCCCTGCTGGAAGCAAAGGATCTCAGCAAGGCCGGTAACTTCAAGGACATCAACTTCACCCTCTTGCCCGGAGAGATCGTCGGCATAACCGGCCTGCTCGGCTCCGGTCGAACCGAACTGGCCCAATGTCTGTTCGGTATGACCCAGCCGGATTCCGGAGAGATCCGCGTCCTTGGAGAGGCGGTGCACATTCGCTCGGTTCCGGAGGCAATCAACCTGGGAATCGGCTATGTACCGGAGAATCGCCTTGTTCAGGGATTGGTTATGGAGCAATCGGTGGGGAAAAACGTAGTGATCACGATCATCGAAAAGATCCTCGGTGCGCTCCGGCTTATCGATCCAAGGAAGAGGAAGGAGAGCATCAAACACTGGATCGAGGAGCTTTCCATCCGCATCCCTTCGGTCGAATCTCCGGTGCAAACGCTATCCGGAGGCAATCAACAGCGGGTGGTAGTGGCAAAGTGGATTGCCACCGATCCGAAAATCCTGATTCTGGACGGACCGACGGTAGGCATCGACGTAGCCGCGAAAAGCGCCATCCATGAGATTATCCGTAAATTGGCCCGTAAAGGAATGGGGATCATCGTCATTTCCGATGAAGTCGCCGAAGTGTTCCACAACTGCAACCGTATCCTGGTCATGCATAAGGGCAGGTTGGTCGATGAGTTCCGGGCTGCTGAAACAAGTGAAGAAGAAGTACAGAGCTGTGTTTATACCGTGCGATAGAGGGTTGGCTGTATGAAGAAGTGGTTCAAGCATCACGAGACCTACGTACTGCTGGTCATCATTCTCTTTTCCATGATCATTACCCTTGTCAATCCCAACTTTCTTACCCTGGAGAACATGTTCGACCTGCTGAAGAGCTACTCGTTTATCGGCATCTTTGCAGTTGGAGTAACTTTCGTATTGATCTCGGGGGGAATCGACATCTCCTTCACCGCGGTGGCCACGGTTGCCGAATATGTCATGGCGGTGGTGATCATAAAATACGGCGGCAACATCCTGCTCGCCTTCCTGTTGGCTGCTGGGGTGGGCATCCTCCTCGGTTTGATCAACGCAACCCTGATCCATTTCTTTAAAATCCCTACGATCATCACCACGATCGCCACCTTGAATATCTTCTATGGAATCCTGACTGTACTCTCTGGGGGGAAGTGGATCTACGCCCTGCCGGACTGGTTTCGCTCTTTTGCCGATATACGCATATTCACCCTGCATAGCGCCGAGGGCATTGCCTACGGCCTGTCCATCATCACCCTGATCTGGATCGTCGTGATTGTGGTCGCCTGGGCTATCCTGCGCTTCACCAAGCTCGGCCGCGGGATCTATGCCATGGGCGGGAGCATGACCGCCGCCAGGCGGGTCGGATTCAACATCTTCAAGCTCCAGATGTTCGTGTATTCCTTCATGGGCCTGATGGCCGGACTTGCAGGGGTGGTACAGGCCCTGCTTGTTCAAACCGTAGCCCCGAACTCCATAGTCGGGAAGGAGCTCGATGTACTGGCCGCGGTTGTGCTCGGGGGAGCCAGTCTGGCCGGAGGAACCGGGACCCTATTCGGCACAATCCTGGGGGTGACACTCATTGCCATCATGAGCAACGGTCTTACCCTGATGCGGGTTTCCTCTTTCTGGTACAATGTGTTTATCGGACTGGTGATTATCCTGAGCGTTTCCTTCAGCGCCTATCAGCGAAGAGCCAGAACCAAGCGGGCGATCATCATCGAAGGCGAATAATGTCAAGGAGGTCTGGTGTTGAAGCTTAAACTCTCTCAAAGCTTTATCCTGGGCATAATCATGGTGGCCGTCTTTCTCCTGATGTGGCTTCTCAATCCGAGACAGTTCCTGACGTTCGGCAACTTCCAATCCATGGCCTTCCAGCTTCCAGAACTGGGACTGCTCAGCATGGCCATGATGGTGACCATGCTCACCGGCGGGATTAACCTGTCCATCATCGCCACGGCAAATATGACCGGGATCGTGACCGCCATGATCCTGACCAGCACGATCGACCCTGCGGTGCCGCCTCCCGAAGCTTTTGGGTTGGTCATCCTGGCTATCGCCGCCGGACTGGCCACCGCTTTGGTTATCGGCCTGATCAACGGCGTTCTGATTGCGGGGCTCAACGTGTCGCCGATTCTAGCCACACTCGGAATGATGACCTTGATCAACGGCTTGACGATCGTGATTACCAAGGGTTACGTGATTTCCGGACTGCCCAATGCAGTGCGGTTCATCGGAAACGGAACCATAGCAGGCATACCCTTTTGTACGATCGTCTTCGCCCTCTGCGCCTTTGCCCTGGCCATCGTCTTGAACCGGACCCCCCTCGGCTTCAACATCTATATGCTTGGTTCAAACCCGACTGCCAGCTATTTCTCCGGCGTCAGTAATCGGGCGGTTTTGTACAAGACCTATCTGCTGTCGAGTCTGTACGCCGGTATCGCCGCGCTTATCATGATCTCTCGGTTCAACTCGGCCAAGGCAGGATATGGGGAATCCTACCTTTTGGTCACAGTTCTTGCTTCGGTCTTGGGGGGAACCAGCGCCTCCGGCGGTTTCGGAAGAGTGGCCGGTATTGTCATGGCTCTGATTATTCTGCAGATCGTCTCCAGCGGATTCAATCTGCTGAGGATCAGCTCATTTATGACGATTGCGATCTGGGGAATCATCATCATCGTGGTCATGGTTGTAAACTTCATCAGCACCACCATGCAGGAACGACGGACAGCATAAGCACTTTGATAGGAGAGAGAAGATGCCTGTAAAGATAAAAGAGGAATTGAAGGAACTGGTCGTTGTCGGCGGTGTAACCATGGTCAAGCAGCGCCTGACCGTGGGTACCTGGGGCAACATCAGCATCCGGGACCGGGAGACCGGTTTGATCTACATCAGTCCGAGCGGCGTGGAGTATGAGGACATCCGCACCCGGGATGTGGTGGTGTTGAACGAGAATCTCGAAGTGGTCGATGGTACGGCGGTTCCATCGATTGAAAAGGCCATGCACGCGGCTGTCTACAAAGCCCGCACCGATATCGGTGCGGTGATCCACACGCACCCGATCTATTCCAGCGTCCTGGGAGTGAATCACATGGAGCTGCCCGGCATCAGCGAGGACTTCGTTCAGATCGTAGGTGAGAAAATCGTCTGCTCCGAATATGCTCTTCCCGGAACTCCGAAGTTGGCCGAAAACGTGATCCGGGCTCTGGGCAAAGAAAGAAACGCGGTGCTGCTCCCCAACCACGGAACCCTCTGTGCCGGAAGAGATTTGAGGGAAGTCCTCAAGGTCAGTTATGTCGTAGAGAAGACCGCCCAGGTGTACATCATGGCCATGAGCATCGGAACCCCGCAGTTGATATCCGAGGAGGATATTCGAGAGATGCGCTTGTTCGCCCGGACCATGTACGGCCAGAAACCCAAAACTGCAACGGCCTAGACTTCCACAGGCGAGGTGTAAAAACCATGAGTATCATCCTGAGCATCGATCTGGGCACGACCGGCCTGAAGGTCGGCCTGGTAAAAATCGACGGACGTTTAGAGGCTTCGGCGAGCAAAGAATATTCCATCGACACTCCTGAAGCGGGCTACGCCGAGCAGGATCCTGAAAAGTGGTGGCAGGCCCTCATAACCTGCTGCAGATCCCTGAAAGAGTCTCATCCCGAGCTTTTTTCTCAGATCGAGGGAATCGGAATCTGCGGCCAGATGCACACCCAGGCTCATCTGGATTCCTCACTGCGGATCCTCCGCCCGGCTATTACTTGGATGGACCAACGGAGCAGCTCGATCGCCGAGGGTATCAACGATGACAAATCAACAAAAGCTGCTGTATTCGCGGAAACCCAAAACGTGGCAACGACGACCTATACGGCTACTCATCTCAAGTGGATAAAGGACAACCAACCGGGTATTTGGTCGAGAATCCGTCATGTCCTTATTGCCAAGGATTTTCTCAAATTCCGGCTCACGGGGCGGATGGTCACCGATTATTCCGACGCCAGTGGCACACTGTTATTCAACGTCAAAGAACGTTGCTGGTCGGAAACGATGTTCGACCTTTTTGATGTGCCATCGGCTTTCCTTCCCGAAGCGGAACCCTCCGATGAGATCATCGGAACCGTCACGGAGGAGGCTGCCCGGGCCACGGGCCTGCGCTCCGGTACTCCGGTGGCAAACGGCAGCGCCGACTGCTCCACCGCCGCATTGGGTGCCGGGATGGTGAAATCCGGAGAGGTCACCCTGATCATCGGCACAGCCGGAGTTGTTGCTGTATGCGCCGACAACCCCCTCCCGGACGCTCGGGATCGGACCATCTGTTGGAACTACTGTCTAAGAGATAAATGGGTGATGATGGGCATCACCCAAACGGCAGGAGAGTCCTTGAACTGGTTCCGAACAGCTTTTGATCAAAACAATCCCGCGGAGTCCAATTCCGGCGATGTTTTCGAGCAGTACAACAATGCCATCAGCGACGTCCCGGATGGCTCCGAGGGCTTGATCTTCCTGCCTTACTTGAACGGAGAACGCACTCCCTACTGGGATGCAAACGCAAGGGGCGTATTCTTTGGTATCAATCTGGCTACGCGAAAAGCTCACTTCATCAAGTCGATCATGGAAGGGGTTTCCTTCGCCCTGCGCAACTGTCTGGAAACCCTCGAGTCCCTTGGGATCGCAGTTGATCGTGTGATGGCCGTGGGAGGTGGCTTGAAGAGTGAAACCTGGCTCACTATCCTGGGCAAAATTCTGCGGAAGCCGATTCGGACCGTCGGTGTGGCGGACACGGGTCTAGTAGGCAACATGCTTATATGCACTCGTGCGCTCGGGCTGATCTCTTCGATACCGCAAACGGTCACCGACATATGCCACTACGATCGGGAAGTCTACTTCCCGGATCCCCATCCCGAATACGAGAAGCAGTACGAGCGATTTCTTAACCTGTACAAAGATCTCAAAGAACGATTCGGACAAGTTTGAATTGTACTCCGGAAACAGTCTTGTAGACAGACCCGTCATCCTTGAGCTATAACAGAGCGCATGTATCAACTCGGTCGGGAAGCCAATTGCTGACCCAAAAACTGCGCAGGTACTTCCGTACATTCTTCGGTTCTATCCTGCCGCTGTTCGTTCTGGCCCACTTCACCCATCACGTGATCACCGCGATCGCCGCACCGCTGCTGCCGCTGATCCGCACCAGCTTCTCCTTGAGCTATACCCAGTCGGGGTTGCTGCTTTCGGCCTTCACCGTCGCCTACGGCGTGGGCCATCTGCCCGCCGGCTGGCTAAGCGACCGGATCAGTCCTGTGCTGATGATCTTCGTCGGGATCGCCGGTATCGCGATTGCCGGGTTTATTTTCGGCTTGGCACCCACCTTTTCGATGCTGGTTGCGGCCAATGCATTGATGGGGATCGCCGGAAGCGGCTACCACCCGGCGGCGAGCTACCTGATCGCCCGGGTAGCCAGACCGGAACAGCGCGGCAGCGCCCTCGGGGTGCATGTTATCGGCGGAAGCGCCAGCGCCTTCCTGGCGCCCCTGATCGCCGGAGGAATCGCCGTTGCCCTGGGATGGCGGGACACCTACATCGCCCTGAGCGTTCCCACCCTGGTTCTGGGTGTGGCTCTGGTGCTGCTGCTGCAGAGAGCCGCTGTCAAGCGCGGAGTCTCTAAAACGGAAGTGCGTGCGGCGAAAGAGAAGAGGCGGGGTCCTCGTTTCTGGATCTGGCTGTTCTCCTTTTTGGTCCTGAGCACGCTGAGCGGGGCGTTGGTTGGATCGACTATCGGATTCGTCCCGCTGCTGCTGGTGGACTCCTACGGCATCCGGGAAGAAACCGCGGCCAGCCTGCAGGCCATCATCTTCTCCGGAGGATTCTGGGTAGCCCCGTTGGCGGGCTACCTCTCGGATCGGGTGGGAAAGCTGCGTCTGCTGTTCGGGGCCTGCGCCGTCGTGGTTCCTGCAATCTTCTTGCTTCCCAGAGTCTCCGTGGGTTTGGGCCTGTACATCCTGCTCATTGTAATTGGTGTGTTCGTTTTCATACGTATGCCCGTCTCCGAATCTTTCCTCTTCGCCCATGCTCCGGCCCGGTACCGTGCTACTCTTCTGGGGGTGTATTTCCTGGGTAGCTCCGCGGGTGGCGGCGTGTTCACCCCGCTAATCGGCTGGCTGAGCGACCGCTACGACTTCCGTTACAGCTTCGCCGTTGTCACCCTCATCATGGTGGTACTGACTGTGATCTGCGGAGCGATTCTGGCCGGCTTGCGGCAGGAGGGAAGGGTTGCTGAGACGCGCCAGGTTTCAGCGAAAACGGCGGAGAAGCCAACCGAAGGGTAGCATCGCCTCCAGGCTTCAGGGATGCACTACAGGCTTCCCGGACCATAGACACTCCGGAACCACAGCCGGGCTAACCGGGCAAATCAGCTTTCCCTCTGTATTTCGCCCCGCTTCACGAAGCTCATGATGAAGAAGGCAAGCAGGAACATGAACGCGGCGAAGATCATCAGGGAGGCGTATCCGAAGGCTTCGATCAGCAGACCGGCCAGAGGCGGGGTGGCGATGTTGGCCGCCTGGGAGAAGAAGTAGTACAGCCCGGTGTAGCCGCCGACCTTGGCCAGGGTGGCAATATCAACAACCATGGGCAGGGAATTGACGTTCACCAAAGCCCAGCCGAAACCACACGGAAAAGGTCTGTTTCTCCTTCACCGGTCTACTCGCCATGAATATGCGTTTTTGTCGGATCCCGCCTCAATTGTGCAGTTCGTTGCTCAATACGCGCTTGAGCTTGTCGACAAACTCCCTGTCCGCCATCTCGAATTTGTTGTAGTACTGGACCGTCCCAATCTGCAGCAGCAGGCCCTCGGACAGAGGGGTGCTTTTTAAATAGATGACGATGATGTTCTTGTCCGCGCTGGTGGCCAGGTTGATCTCATTGCGGACATTCCTGGATTCCACGGCCGTGGGGCTCATGAACACGATGAACTGGGAACAGCCCAGCACAGCCCTTCCCACCACCTCCGGCCATTCGTTTCCCGGCTCGATCCCTTCATCGAACCAGATGCGATAGCGGCTGGTGCTGAGCTGTTTGATGATCCGGAACACCTCTTTCATGTCCGCGTGGGAGTAGCTGACGAAGATATAGGGCATGGTGCCACGATAGGCCGGGAAGGGTGGGCGCACCGCCGGCGCCTTCGTTTCCACCCCGTGGGCGACCAACACCTTCTGCAGGGAGTCGAGCCCCGTAGCCGTTTTTTTCTTCCTCGGCTTCCCCAGTGCTTTGACCATTTTTTTTAGTACACCGGGTTTGCGTCTGGAACCGGCTGCGGCTTTTTTAGCCGTCTTTTTTTCTGCCTTTTGGGCCGCCGGCTTCGATTTTGCGGCGGGTTTGGCCGTTCGTTTCATACCGCTTTTAGCCGCGCTCTTTTTCCTGCTCTTCCGGGCTGCGGGCTTCGGGGCCCTGGTCACGGGAGTTCGCTTTGTTTTTACCACTGTCGCTTTCGTGGATTTCTTCGAACCGGCTGTCTTCTTGGACGGGCTCTTCTTCGCCGCCGTCTTCTTCACGGTTGTCGTCTTCTTGACAGGCTTGCGGGTTGTGCTCTTCTTAGCGGCGGTACTTTTTTTCGCAGCCGTAACTTTCTTTGCAGCCGGGCTCTTCTTTTTAGCGGCTGTTTTCCTACCGGAAATTGTTGCCGGGCTGCGCTTCTTCACGCTGCTCGTGCTTTTTTTCGCAGCCGTAACTCTCCTTTTTGCGGCAGCTGTGCCTTTCTTCTTTGCAGCGGGTGTGCTTTTTTTTGCGGTAGAAGCGGTGCTCCTTCCCGTGGCGGTGCCCGAAGTTTTCCTTACGGACGCGGTTTTCCTGCCCGCGGCGCTACAGGAGCTTCTGCCGCTGCTTTTACTACCTGCAGAGGTTGTTGATTTCCGCATCTTGGTTTCTCTCCTGACTGTTCTTTACTCTATTTCCGTCTTCCTCTTGATATGGTAGATCGGGTAACTTCCGAACTCCTTGGGGAGTTTGATCTCTCCGACGTACTTACACTCCAGCGGATTATCCTGATTGGCAAGCAGAAAGGCGGCGAATTGTTCGCTGGCGTATACGTTTCCGGCCGTGGTGATCGGCTCTATGCGGGCGGCCTGATTCACGTGAGAACCGAAGAAGTTCAACCGCTTCAGCAACGGTTCCTGAGCGTAGTACACCGGTCCCACGTGAAGCCCGATGCGGATACTCAGATTTCCAGGCAGGCCGAGCTGCTCCCATTCGGTCTCCCGCACCATGTCCCGCAGCTCCATGGCATACTCCGCCGCGGAGAGCAGGTCTTCGAACACGAAACAGATCGCATCACCCCAGATGTTCTTGTAGATCGGGACAAAGGGGGAGCCTTCCAGCCGCCGAGCCAGGGTTCCGAGAAATCCTTCAATATAGCTCGGGTACTGCTCCTCCTTCAGCTTGCTGAAACCGACCAGATCGGCGAACAGTATCGCTACGATCTCCCGACCCACCTGTCCGCTGCGCTTACGAGGCGCTTTTCGCCTTCGGCGAGTCCGAGGTTTTCGTACGGACACGGGTCGGGCCACTTCTTCAATGCCGCCGGAGCTTTCACGGGACAGGAAGACCTCCCCCCTGGTGCCGGAGATCGCCGTGATCGGCATTCCCAGGGATTCCCAGATCTCGATAAAATCCGAGGTACCCCCTGTGGCTCCATTTCGCTTGCCGTCCCACACGGCGATCAGATGGGTTTCGGTTTCCAGCAGCCGGCTGCGCAGAATCGCTTTGCCCATGATCATGGTGTTGGCATAGGCGAACAGGAGGTCATCCCCGCCGTATCCTCCCCGGTTTGCCTGGCTCACCCGGGAAGCCCGCTTCAAGACACTGTCAGCCCGACGGATCCACTTTTCTCCGGCGAAGTTGACGCTGGTATCGAAGAAATCCTCGGAATCAAAGGGTAGAATCACGTTGGTTTCCCCGCCCCTGGCCTGCATGCACTCGAGAAAAATCACATCCGATCCGCAGGCCGCCGAGGAATAGCTGATCCCCGCATCCAGCCTCGCCAGAATCGTCTCGATCTGCCGCTTCACCGGTCCAACCGAGTCCACAGGAAAGCGGGGATTCTTGCGGGTTGGAGCATCGAGCATATGACCGCTGAAGGCTAGTACGGGCGGGATCTCCAGCGTGGCCAGGACGCCCTCCTCCACTTCCGTGTATCTGCTCAACAGCTTCAGCTGGCGTCGGGTACTGGCGATGCTCGAGTAGTTCTTTCCGGCGATCTTTCGTGCCAGCCCGTAGAACCTTGCCGCCTGTTCCTGTTTTCCCAGTAGGATAAACGCCTCTCCCAGGGTTGCGATGATCCAGTAATCCTTCTTGTTCTCTCCCTGCTTGAGGCTCTCACCGCAGATGCTGATTACCTTGCGGGCCATCTTGTGCGCCGTGTCGATGTCCCCCATGATCAGGCTCAAGGAGGCGGCGTTGATGCCGGAGTAATTTCCATGGGTATTGATAAAGGCTTTGAGGTAGAGATTGCGGGACTTCTTGAGCGAAGGATGATCCGGGGAACCGCCGCTGGAGTTCAGCCACATCTCCTTGTAGACCCGCCCCAGGATGCCGAGGGTCTCCTCGTCCTGGTTTCCCTGCTTGACGAGATTGCTGAGCAGATCCCGAGCATCGCTTAGATAACCGCATTTGATCTTGGACAGGCAGAACAGCTGGATCAGACGAAGGTCTCCCTGGTGATGATTCAGACCTTCCCCCAGAACATCCAGGGCAAACATGGACTGGCCGACCTTATCGGCAAGCTCCCCCAGGCGCGTGTAGAAGAAGGGATCTGTTGCCCAGACCTGCTCGTCTCGCTGATTCCACAGCACGTGGATGGCGGTACTCAGGTCACTGCGATTTTGTTCAATGTAGCCGTCAAAACTCTCTCTGTCGTCGAGAACCATTCCCCCCACCGTTTCGCGCTTACCACTATAGCGCTTTTCTGCAGAAAAATAAATGAACGAATGTTCTTGCACAGCGGCAAAAACCTGCGATATTATGATGACGCTTTTTAAACGTCAGAAGACATCGCAATCATCATCTCAGCTGCGATAAAAGACTACGAGATACCATGACGGACCTGTAACAAATGAAGCTCAAGAACTATCAAGAGGATCTAGTCCTGTACGTGGCCGATATAGTGATCAAGGATCGGCCCGACATCGAGGCCGACAAGGATCTTCTGCACGACGTTGCGGCCTACACGTTGAACCGGCTTCCCCCGCGCTACATTATGAGCGAACGGGGATTTACCCGCCTGGCCGCGGATCACTGGGTTGATTTGGACAATGAGGATGGACTTACCAGCCTGGTGGAAGTGTTGATCCTGGTGAATAAAGCCATCGATATCGTGAAGAGCCGCAGAAAGATCGGTAAACCCGCGAAAGACGCCGAACTACCGCCCGAAGAGGAAGTCCCGGATATCCGCAAGTACTGGCACAATCTGCCCTACCTGATCGGCAGGGTCTTGGACAAGAAAACCAGAAAGCCGGTGCTGGATGCCCGTGTCAGCGTCACCTTTGATGGACGGCTGGCGGAACCTGCGGAGAGGGGCTGGCTCAATCCGTACTGCACCAACGCCGCAACCAAGGGATTCTACAGCTTCCTCCCCAAACCGGTTCGATCCCGATCGAAAAGCAAGGTGTTCACCCTGGGACTGACGATCGAACATCGGGACTATCAGTCGATGATCGTTGAACGCAGGGTGGAAACGGCAGGTGAGCTGACCACCTATCAGTTTATACGCAGCGATCAGATTCTCAACCTGGAGGATAGCTACCTGGTTCCGGTAGACGCCTGAACTGCAGCGCAAACCGTAATCCCCGCCATGGACAGAGATACCCTGAAAACGATTGCCGCCTACCTTACCGTCTACATCGTTTGGGGCTCCACCTACTTCTTCATCAAGATGGCACTGGAGAGTTTCCCGCCCTATCCAATCGTGGCTCTGCGCTTTACCCTGGGCGGCACTCTTCTCCTGATCCTGGGATTGGCCTTTTCCAAAACCCGTCCTCCGCTATCGCCTGCTTCGGTCCTATCCGCAATGCTTCTCGGTTCGCTGCTGCTCTTGGGAGCCAACGGCCTGGTCACTGTAGCCGAACAGAAGGTGGACAGCTACGTCGTGGCCCTGGTTATGGCGGTTGTTCCCCTGGCCGTCGCAACCTTTGACAGATTCCTCTTTCACAAGACCATCACCTGGATACGGTTCCTCGGCATCATGGTAGGCTTCTGCGGAGTGGCCTTTCTTCTCTACGATGGCCATTCTCTTCGGGGCACTCTCAGCCGCCACACGTTGATGGTATTGGCGGCCATGCTGCTTTGGTCCTTCGGCACCAGCCTGGCCCACCGCCTGCCCCTGCCCGCTGACAGCCGCATAAACAGCGGAATCCAGATGCTCTTCGCCGGCCTGGTGTCGCTGGGTATTGCCCTGCTTTCCGGACATACCCCGGCAACGGTGTTTGCCGGAGCGAGCCTTCGTTCGCTGTTGGGCCTCTCCTACCTGGGGGTTATCGGATCTCTAGCCATCACGGCCTACGCCTACCTCCTGGTAAACGAACCTTCGATCCGCATCGTCAGCTTTGCGCTGGTGAATCCCGGAATCGCAGTTTTTCTCGGATTCCTGTTTGGAAACGAAACCGCTGCTCCCTACCTGCTGGTCGGTCTTCCCCTGATTCTCATCGGCCTGGCCACCATGCTGTACGGGGAGACCCTGCTCAGGCGGCTTCAAAGCTTTTATCAATAATCCATATCGCTCGGCTATCGAGGAATTGACCGGCACTGCCTTGACCCCGGGCCGCTCGAGAAAGTTGTTCGGCTCAGCAACTTCAACGGGAAAGATGAGTTTTTTGATTTAAAAGGTCCCGGCGGTTCTTATTCGATCCCGCACAACCCCGAACCACATTTACCCAGGTCGCAACCCCCCATACCGGTGTGGCAGGCCGGCGCCGCACCGGCGCTGTGATTGACGTGGGAGGCGAAGACGCTGAACTTCTTGTCGATCCGGGAGCTCCCGCACTCCGGGCAGGCTACTTCGGTGCCCGATCGCACCAGAAGCTCGAAATCCCCGCCGCAGGCCGAGCACTTGTATTCGAATATTGGCATTTTTCTGCGTTTCCTCGCTCTGTCTTGATGGTACTCTCTAGTAGGAGGAACGTATCACCGGCGGCAAAGCACTGTCAAGATCAATTTCTCCAGCACACTTCTGTACACGGTGGTGAACTTCCAGTTAGGATGAGCTCGACTTCGAGGCCGATGTGGATAAGCGATCAATCAGAAACGTGACAGCCGGGCTACTCCTGCTCTTCGCTGCGGCAATCACCGCCTGCTCCGAGGACCCTCTGGTCTATATCACGGAAACAGGCGGAAAGTACCATCAAGACGGCTGCCGCTACCTCGAACGCTCCAGAATCCCGATATTGCTGTCCACGGCCGTTTCGATTGGCTATGAGCCGTGCGGACACTGCGATCCTCCGCCTCCGCCCTCTGGAGCCAGCCCTCCCGGCGAATCCCAAGAGCTGTACCGTCTGAACGCCGCGGGGGTGGAACAGCCCGAGGAGGCGGATCCAGCACGAATGACCCGGGCCGTGGTGGTGCGTCATGTGGACGGCGACACCGTATATGTCTCTATTCCCCGCCCGCCGAGAGGCGTCAAGAGATACGAATCGGTGCGGTTCATCGGTGTGGATACTCCGGAAACCGTACATCCCCGGAAAATCGTCGAGCGCTTCGGCAAGGAGGCAAGTGAATTCACCCGGAGTTATCTGCTCAACCAGCCCGTATTTCTGGCTTTCGACTGGGAACTGCGGGACCGTTATGACCGCCTGCTCGCCTACATCTATCTGGCTGACGGCTCCTGCTTCAACGCCATCCTGGTACGGGAAGGCTATGCCCACGCCTACACGCGCTTTCCCTTTCAGTTTCTCGAGCAATTTCGTGCACTGGAACGGGAAGCCCGGGAGCAGGCCAGGGGGCTTTGGGATTCGAAAGAATAGAAGAAAAACCTAGCAGGACCACGACAGGGACCAGTCTTTGATGAGTCCCCCGCTTCGTTTTATCATATCCCGCATCTTCTCATCCGCTTCGGCTTTGGTCCGGCCATCGGTGAGAATTACTTCCTCTTTGGAGTTCTTTCTGCGGTACTCGAAAAGCATGTTACCCCTCCCCTGGTAGCTTAAAACACTGTTACATATGTTAAGGTAAAATCAAAAATTTGTAAAGGGGATTTTAAAAAAAAATTGTGGGAAAGGCCTACCCAGGCACCGCCAGCCGGCAGACACCGGCAAAACCGCATTGTTTCAACTCTGCTGCTCCCGCAGGCGCTCCTGCTCCTGCCTCACTGTCAAAAGCCGGTTGTACTCCCGCATTGCCTTCTTGTCAGACGTTCGGTCCACCACGCTCTTCATCTGACTGATCGCCAGATCCAGCTGGCCGGTAACCTCGTAGAGTACGGCCGCATTGAAGCCGGCGGCGACATTTCCGTTTTGCTGCCAAACATCCAGGAAGATCTCCAGAGCGCTATCGTAGACCTTGCCCTTCACAAGATCGTCAGCCTGCTCCATCCGCGGGTCTTTGGTCTTGTCCCGCATCAGCGTGCGGTGCTCCCGTACCTGATAGGGAGCCAACTGTTTGGCCATCTTGGGCATGAAGTTGTCTATGAGCCTCATGTACATGTCTTCGGCGTCGGGAAGACTGCGTTTGTCCTCCAGTTCCCTGTCCGTAGAGCTCTGGCTCTCGAACGATCGGGAGGCAACCACGTTTCCGGTAGCCGTATTCACCACCTGATAGCTCATACCGACCCTGGCCATGCGTCGGATCATGGGAACGGTTACGGTCTGTTCCTGTCCCGTGTCGGCATCGGTGATCTTCCGCTCATCGGTCCACTCCTGGTCTGTGGCCTCCAGGAGGTACAGATCACCGTTCACGATGGCCTGGGCTTTCACTGCCTTGCCGATGTCTACGGCCGTCGTACTGGAGCTGATCCCGCCCTGCATGGCCTGGGCAACCTCCTGGGGACTCACCAGCTGGAAGTAACCGGTGTTGAGCAGGGTCAGGATCACCTGGGAGGTGGTGTAATCGGCCACCTTCGCCTCTACACTCAACTCCCTGGGAAGATCCAAGCCGGTGAGCTTGGAGATCGCCCATTGCAGGAGATCCTTCCCCGAGATTGTCTTGTCCTTTACCGGATAGCGGAAATCCAGCACCGCGATGACCCGGTTTCCGGACATGTTGATCTCCGCCGGCTTGGTCACGGTAACGGGTATGCTGGTTGAACAGCCGAACAGGAATCCCAGTACGAACAGAATCAAGAGCCCGTACACCACTCGTCGCATAAACCGCCCCTCCTTCCTTCGCTTATATTGTCGTCCCCGAACCCGAAAAAGAAAAGCCATCGGTGGTCAGAAATCGCAGTCGGTATGGGGCTGCGGGATCCCTTCTACGGGGTGCGCATCGGCGATCTGAAAAAAATCGTGAAAAAGGTGAAGAAGAACCACGAGCTGGCCATGCGACTGTACGCCACGGGAAACACCGACGCCATGTATTTGGCCGGCCTGATCGCCGATGAGACCCGGATGAGCAAGCAGGACCTGCAGAAGTGGATCAAGGATGCCTACTGGTACATGCTGAGCGAGGTCGCCGTGGCTGATGTAGCCGCGGAGACCCCCTATTGGAATGACCCGGCCAAGGAGTGGATGGGCTCCGAGCGGGAGATGATCGCCTGCGCCGGCTGGGGAACCTACAGCTCCGCCATCTCGATACGCCCGAACGAGGAGCTCGATTTCACGGAAATCAGCGGGCTCCTGGATGTGGTGGAGCGTTCGATTTACTCAGCGCCGAACCGGATCCGCTACGACATGAACCATTTCGTGATCTGTGTTGGAAGCTACATCCCGGAGCTGTCGGAGAAAGCCAAGAGGGTCGTTGAATCGATCGGCAAGGCCTCCGTGGACATGGCTGGCACCAAGGTTCCCTTCGCACCCGAATACATCGCCAGGGTTATAGATCGGGGCAACTTGGGGAAAAAGCGCAAGATCGCCAGGTACTGAAACACAGGGGGCATGCTCAGACCCCTGGGCATTGACTCATCCTCCCACGACCTGCCGAACGATTTTTCGCCATCGCTCCAATCTTTTCAGAAAAATACTTGCTTTATTTGGTACTGTGTATTATACTATAGTATATAATACACAGTACTGTGCAGTGTTTGGAGGAATTATGAATGTTCAATTCAAAAAGGGCGTCCTAGAGCTCTGCGTTCTCGTAGTACTGTGCCGGCGGGACTACTACGGCTACGAACTGGTGCATACCATCTCAGAGAATATCGACATCTCCGAGGGGACGATCTATCCCCTGCTGCGCCGGCTGACCAAGGAGGAGTACTTCACCACCTACCTCAGGGAATCCGAAGAAGGACCTTCCCGCAAGTACTACCAGATTACAGAGAAGGGGCAGACCTACAAGGAACAGCTGCTCACCGAATGGAACCAATTCGTGAGCAGCGTGCACAATCTCATTCGAGAGGAGGAGACGGCATGAACAAGGAACAATTCCTGAGCCAATTGAGACGTTCTCTGTCCGGAATCCCGGAGGACGAGAAGAAAGAGATCCTCTACGACTATGAGGAGCATTTCCGCAGCGGGCTGGAAAACGGACAGGAGGAAGAGGAGATCGTTCGCTCCCTCGGCAATCCCAGGGTACTGGGCAAGTCCTATCGCATCGAAAGCCTCCTGGATAAAGAAAGAGGAGGCGATCGAGCCTCGAATATCCTGCGGGCCGTGTTTGCCTCCCTCAGTCTGGGATTCTTGAACGTGATCATCACCATACCACTGTTCGCCGGACTGTTTGCGGGTCTGGCTGGGTTGTGGGCAGGGGCGGTTTCCCTGGCCGTGTCGGGGGCGGCGGTGATCGTGGGAGTCATCCTGCAACCGTTGTTTCCCGCCTTTATCAGCCTGGGAGCCCTTAGCATCCCCTTCCTGATCTTCTCAGGGCTAGGAATCAGCGCTCTGGGGCTGCTGTCCGTCATCGGCATGTGGAAGCTCAGCCAGCTGTTCTTCCGGATGACGGCCAAGTACGTGCAATTCAACGTACGAATCATCAAGAAACAGGAGGTGCGAGCATGAACAACACTTTGAAAACGATCGTATGGATTACCGCCGCTATAGCCGTGGTCTCCCTGGGCATCGCAGCCGTCCTCTTCTTCGCCACCGGCATGGTAGGACCCTGGAAATCGGGAAACGGAATCAGCGTCGACGAACAAAGATCCTTCGCTTTGAACGGATTTGATAAGATCGAGGTGCGGACCAGCAGCACCGACGTGCATATTACGGCGGGCGACGGCGATACAGTCGACATATGGCAGCGCGGCACGGTGTACACCGGTCAAGCCGATTCCATACCGGCGCTTGCAGCGGAACAAAGCGGGGAGGTCCTCGAGATCACAACCGAGCGCAAGGATGGACGGAAGTGGGTGCTGGGCTTCTTCTCCAGCGATCTGATCCTGGAGATTAAAGTACCTCAGCACTACCGGGGAGCATTGGTCGTGGACACCAGTTCCGGAGACGTGGAAATCAGCAACCAGATCCTCTCGGAGCTTTCCGTGGAGACCAGCTCCGGGGATATACGTTTGAGCTTCGTCCAGGCAGCCACCATCGAGATGGAATCATCCTCCGGCGATCAGACGGTGGATGGCATAACAGCCGAATCCTCGAGCCTCACCAGCAGCAGCGGTGAGATCCAGGTAAGGGATCTGTACGGAGGCGCCAGGGCTAAAAGCTCCTCCGGGGACATTACTCTGCGGTACAGGAAGTTCAATGCGGATCTGGAGGTGCGGAGCAGCTCCGGGGATGTCGGGCTGTATCTAACCGAATCCGCCCAGTTCCGCATGGAGGCCAGAGCCTCTTCGGGAAATATCGACTGTGCGTTTCCCGTCACCTTGAACGAAGCAAACAGCGAAATGCGCCGGAACCGTCTTTTCGGCACCGTGGGTGAGGGTGCCCACAAGGTCGTGGTACAAACCTCATCAGGGGATATCACTATCCGCCCTTAAACAGCGCTCTGCAGCCTGCAGGGTTGC
>Ga0315554_1000447_pt1 | contig 24337 bp, 19 predicted proteins | sample SalMarSW160370MG_FD_202114 | JGI IMG/M metagenome (GOLD analysis project Ga0315554, IMG submission 202114) | Salt marsh sediment microbial communities from the Plum Island Ecosystem LTER, Massachusetts, United States - Salt Marsh Sediment SW1603-70 ...
GCGATCATACAGCCGACGAATCCGACCGGGAATATATACAGGTATCTACGTTGGAATAGAAGCATCACAACGAAGAGCAGCATCGCCGCTGCAGCGGTGCGAGCGGCGACGACGGAAATCGAGAACATCCCCGCCTGGATGGCCAGCTTGCCGAAAATCGGCGTCAAGCCGATCAACCCCGCGGAACTGATTGCAATGGCAACGCCGCGGCGATTTTGGATGCTCGCATTCAAAGTGATTTACACCGCCATTCCAGCAGGATTTACCCGTTCATCCAAGGATGCGCTCGATTTCAGCCAGCAGCTCTTCACTGAGAAAATCCCCTTTGGTGAGGAGGCGTGCGATTTTCCCGCGCAAGCGCTCTTTCTCGTGGACGCTTAACTGTTTCGCAGTAATGACGATAACCGGGATGTCGATGGTCTTGGAGCTTTGTTTCAACCGTTCGAGGACCGAAAAACCATCCATTTCCGGCATCATCAGATCCAGGATGACGAGATCGGGCGGATTTTGTTCGGCCAATTCGAGCGCCTGCATGCCGGAGGACGCCTCTAACAGGCTATAGTCAGCCTGAGCTTGAAGGATGCGGGAGATCAACAAGCGTGCGTCGGCATGATCGTCGACGATGAGGATGTTGTGTATTCGTTCAGAGTCGAGGTGCTCGAGCGCAGCGAGCAAACCTTCCTCGGGTTGATCCAACGTCGAGTAATCCGGAAGAACGACATCCTGCGCCCATCCATCGGCCAGGAGGCTCTTCTCAATGGGCATCGTATGCCCGGAGCAGTTGACGACGATCGTTTCTTGTGCATCGATCTTGCCGTTGCGCACTAGTTTGATCAACCCTGCGAAGGCGACTGCTGCAGCCGGTTCGATGGATAGACCTTCCATCTTGGCCAGGGTGTGCATGGCCTGATAGGCTTCTTCGTCCGTTACGCTTTCCATCGCCCCACCCGATCCGGCTTGCATGCGTTCTCGCAGCAGGCTGTACGTTCGTCCCGGATCACCGGTGCTCAACGTCGAGATCAGCGTGTTGGGGGACAATACGGGGACAACTTGTTCCAATCCTTTGTGCCAGGCGTCAGCCATGGGCGAGCATCCGGCAGTCTGAATGCAGGCGATTGCGGGTATCTTTTCGATCCGCTGCATTTGCAGCAATTCCGTGAAGCCTTTCAGCACGCCGACAGGTCCAATTCCGCCGCTGACGGATTGGATGTACCAATCGGGTGCGCGCCAGGATGTGGCGGCTTCGTTTCCCAATTGCTCCGCGATCTCAAAAGCCAGCGTTTTCATCGATTCTACGGCCGCGATACTGCGAACGCCGCGATCGATGTAAAGTCCACGTTCCTGGGCGAATTGGGCCGCCAGATGTTTGGTTTGATCGTAAGTGCTGGCTACTTTGATCAGGCGCGTGCCGTAGATGGCGACTTCGTGCATTTTGGGCGCGGGAACCAGGCTTGTGATGAACGCCCATAGTTTTACACCCGCTCTGGCGCAGTATGCGGAAAAGGCGATGGCCACGTTCCCGGTAGAAGCGACGACAGCTTCCTTGAGCCCGGCCTCCAGGAGCACCGAGACGGTCAGCGCGGCTTGCCGGTCTTTGAATGATGCCGTCGGTCCCTGGCGCTCGTCTTTGACGTACAAGTTGGGCAGGCCCAAAAGACGGCCGAGGTTCTGCGCCCGCAGCAGGGGCGATCCGCCTTCGCCCATCATCAGAGCCGGTTGAGGCTTTCGTATGGGAAGTAGTTCGTGATACCGCCAAAGATCGAAGGGACGCGAGGGTAGATTTTCGGCCCAGGATCGACGGGCAAATTCGAGGTCGTATTCAGCCTGACGCCAGGCGCTGCCGCAAGCAGGGCAGGTGTATTCGAGGGGATCGAAGGGAGTGCTCTCGCCGCAATCGATGCAGACGATTTTCAGCCGCTGAGTCATCGGGAGCGATCGACGCAAAGGATACCGGTGTTCCCAATATGCCCGACGAAGATGGTCGCAGCGCGATCGGCCGGGATGAATTGATCAGCAAGATTCGGCACGTTCTGTACTTCCCGGCTATTCCGTGTTGGAATTTGCATCCGCCGGCAGAGGCTCGGAGGGCTTTATGGGCAGCGTGAAAGAAAATACGCTGCCTTCGCCAGGCGTACTGTCGACCCAGATTTCACCACCGTGAAGCTCTACGAGATAGCGGCAAATCGACAATCCCAGGCCCGTACCGCCGGTTTTACGCGTTGGAGAAGCGTCTACTTGCGAGAACGGCTCAAAGAGCTTCTCCTGATCCTCCTCTGCGATCCCTTGTCCCGTATCGGAAACAGAAATCAATAGCTTCTCGGGTTCTTCACCGCCTTCGACCTTTACGTTGAGTCCGATCTCCCCCTCGGAGGTGAACTTGGCTGCATTGGAGAGCAAGTTGAGCAAGATTTGACGCACGCGGATATTGTCCGCCCAGATCAGCGGAAGATCCTCCGGAACGTCCGAGCGGATTTCGATGGGTTTGTCCTTGACCAGGCCAACTGCGGTCGCCAGTACGCCGCGGATGATCTCTTTGACATCCACTTCCGAGAAAGTCAGTTCCATTTTGCCGGCTTCGATCCGGGAAACATCGAGCATGTCGTTGATTAACCCAAGCAGGTGCTGGCCGGCGTTGTAGATGGCATTCAAGTCTTGCTCCTGAGTGTCCGTGATCGGTCCGTCGATTCCCTTCAGGATGACCCGCGAAAATCCAATGATGGAGTTGAGCGGGGTACGCAGTTCGTGACTCATGTTGGCCAAGAATTGACTCTTCAGTTTGTCGACCTCGCGCATTTCATCCAGGGCTTGTTGGGTCAGTTGGTGTGTACGTGCGCTTTGTAAGGCGAGTGCGAGATCATCGGCTACACCTTCGGCGATGTCCCGCTCTGCGACGTCCCAGAGTGCTGTATCGCGCGGTTTTTCCAATTCGATTACACCGAACACGCGGTCTTGATCGCGAATGGGTACGCGCAGGATGTTGTCGCCGGGCGCTTCATCCAAAACAACACTGTCCTCGGGAAGGGAGAGTTTTCTTGTACCCAATTCATCGGCGATGTATCCAGCAGTCTCTCCCCAGAATATGCCGGACGATAGATACTGCATCGCGGCCATTTGGGAGACGTCCATTCTTTCGCCTTCCTGTGCCAGGAGAGGTTCATCGAAGAAGATGGCTTGCGCCACGCCGCGATAACCAAGACGGATACCGGCTGGATCGGCTCGGACCAAAGCGTTGAAAAGCAAGGTCAATAACTTGCCTTGCTCATTACGCGCTTGGACCCGGAGATTGTAGATCGGTTGTCCGGATTCAATGCGATCCTGGAAATCCTTCACCTTCTCGGGAGACAAGGCGATTTCACTGATCGAAGTGCCTGCAAATGCATCGGGCGATCGGCCAAGGATGCGTTCGATTTCCGGGCTACTCCAGATGAATTTCCCTTCCAGATCGGTTTCAAAAACAAAACCTTCCGGTTCCAATTTATGGGAGGGCGTGATGGTTTCTGCATCGAGGGTGCCGGTTCGAGGCGTAACCTCGAGCAGCCCGGAGAGCAGGTTCTCGAGACGGTTGCGCAGGTTTTCAAGCGAATTCGTGGACATATTTCATGACTTCCTTCGCAAGTGCATTGTATTGTATGGCGCCGCGACTGCTCGGCGCATAAACGGTGATCGGTTGACTGAACAAGGGGCTTTCGCGGAGTCTCGTGTCGGTCTGGATGATCGTCTTGAAAACGGCCGTGCCGAAAGCCTTGTGGATTTGTTCCAGCAGACTACGGTGCATCCGATTGCGCAGATCGACCATGGTCATCAGAACCCTGTAGTGCAGCTGCGGATTTGAATTCTGGCGTACTGAGCGGATCATATTGAGCATGTCGCGCAGTGCATTGGCCGAGAAGAATTCACATTGCGTGGGAATGATGAGTAAGTTGGCTGCGACCAGCGCGGAATGAGTCACAGGGCCCAGCGCCGGTGGGCAGTCGATCACGATGAAATCGTGGGACGAAGTATTTGCGAGCGCTCCCCGCAAGATGAACTCGTAGCCGTCTCGCACGGTAAGATAGCGTTCCGCCATATTCAAATCTTGATTCGACGGCGCAACGAACATCCCGGGAACCCCGGTCTCTTGGGATACCGAATTGATGTCCTGGTTGCCCAGGAGGATGTCGGTAATCGTACGGTGCACGCTTTTGGGTTTGATGCCCAGAGACAGTGTTAAATTTGCCTGCGGGTCGAGGTCGACGACGAGCACTTGCTGGCCACCCTGTGCCAGCGCAGCGCCCAGGGAGACCGCCGTCGTTGTTTTGGCGACACCGCCTTTTTCGTTGGCTATCGTGATTACGCAGGTCATGCCGCTCCTTCTTCTGTGAATGATTCCCCGGAGTCAAGGGAGTCGTCAGCAGGGCGATGGCTTTCACTCGCACCGTCTCCATCTGCATCGGGGTGCAACATTTCTTCAGCCAATTGAATTTTCACGCGCCGGGCGCCGAGGGTTTGCTGCATCTCTTTCGCCGCTGTACGCAGCATGTCATCGATGTTCGCTCTGGAACGAACTTTCATCGTAATATCCATGACGGCCTGCTCGCGTTTCGCTCGGTGAAGCGCTTCCTCGTAGTTTTTAGCGTTCTGGACGGCGACGGCAAGCTGGTCGCCGAGAATCTCAAGTACGGCGATGTCGTCATCGCTGAAGGTGTGTGGGGTGGTGTGCTGAACGTCCATTGCGCCGATAACGTAATCTCCGATACGAAGTGGAATACCCAATTGCGTCCTTGTATCCGGTAGTAGTGGATTGGGGAGATAATAAGGATCCTGGGTAACGTCGTGCGCGACGTAGGACGTGCCTGCCTGGACGACATAGCCGGTCACCGAGGTCGTTCCAACGGGCAGCGAAAATGCTTCTCGCTTCATGGCTTCACCTGCATCGCCGGTGGCCTCTTTGATGATGACGTTCTCGCCGCTGTCGTCCAGCAAGTAAACGCCGACGTGATAGAAGTCGAATCGTTCACGGATCAGGTTGACGGCTCTTCCGAGAAGGGTGTCGAGATCGAGCAAGCCCGTTGCGTCTCGGGCGACCTCTGCCGCCGTCTGCAGTTGGGTGGCCCGGCGCTGTAATTCTTCCATGAGGCGAGCCTGTTCGAGCGCGCTGGCGACTTCGTCCGCCACGGCTTCGAGGATGGCTTGATCGTCGTCCGTCCAATCGTCCGTACTTTTACGCAGGATGTTCAAGCTTCCGATGATCTCGCCGCGCAGTTCGATGTCTGTCGCCAGCGTCGGTGCGTCTTCCGATAGATCCATGACGTTCTGACCACCACCGTATTCGACGACGGTCCCCTGATCGATCGCCCGCAGCGAATCGAAAAGGTCGTCCCACGCACCGGTCGTCTGCTGCTGCAGCAGCGCATCGACGTGTTGCAGGCTCTGCTGCATCTCTTCCATGATTTTCGTATTTTCGAGTGCAATCGAGACCTGGTCGGCAAGCATTTCCAATATTTCAATATCTCGCTCTCCAGGACGATATCGTTCAAACGTGACGGCGAGTGCGCCGGAAACCTGGCCGCTCGATAGAACGGGCGCGCATATCGTGGTGGGTGTACCTTCGAGGGAGGCTGTGACGCCAGTGGCCGTTCTCTGCGGCGTACCTACGGTGACCAGGGGCGAATTGGCGTCGATGACGCGACCGTAAATCCCCTGGCCGAGCGGCATACTCATACCTATAGGGGTCTTCAATCTCGCTTCACTGGCGGCGGAGCTCTGAACGATGATCTCCTCTCCTTCTACCAGCGCCAAAGATACCCCGGCGAAATTGAGATTGTCGCGTATGATTTGCGGTATGTCGTTCAGCAGCTGCGTGTAGTCTGTCTGGCTCGACAATCGATTGTAGATCTCGATTATCCTATGAAGCGTGAAAGAATATTTCACTTGATCTTGCAGCAGTTGGGAATTCTCCACCAGTACAGCCAATTGATCAGCGATGGTTTGCAGGATGAGAACGTCGTCGTCGCTGAAAGCGTTCGGTTGTGTGCTCTGAACATCGAGCACACCGATCAATTTGTCGCCTGCCAGCATCGGCAGTGCCATTTCAGATCTCGTATGGGGAAGATCGGGGTTGGCAAAGAAATGCGAATCGACACCGACGTCCGAAGCGATGCGCGGTTTTCCGGAACCCGCAACGTATCCAACGATGCCCACTCTTCCAACTGTCAGACTGTGACCACGATTGAGCATGCGCTGACCGCCTTCGGACGACGCGGCTCGCAATACTACATTTTCTCCGAGTTCGTCGAGCAGGAATACGCCGACGTGATAGTAACCGAATCTTCTGGAGATGAGATTGACGACTTCGACGAGAAGTCGATTAAAATCCCGGATGGAGACGGCGTTTCGCGCCACTTCCGATGCCGAGCGGATTAATTGCGTGCGATCGCGCAGGCGATCTTCCAGCGCGCGATAGGTGTTCTGCAGCTCGTCCAGCATATCATTGAGCGAAAAGCTCAACTTTCCAAATTCATCTTCGGATCGAACCTCGACGCGGTGGCCCCATTCACCGCGAGAAATGTGTTCGATGAGATCCGTCACTTTCACCAACGGGTTCAGCGCTCTGCGAGAAGCAAACAGCGTGACCAACGGGATCAGGACAACCATCAAAACGATGCTGATCAAGTAGAAAGTGGTGGGGATCGTGATAACCCTGGACAAGAGCAGCAGAACGAGCGAAAGAATGAAAACCGTAAGCAGCGACATCAGCGCCATTTTTGTGGCAAATCCGATGCGGTGAATCTGCATGCGTATGCGGGAATAGAAAAGCGCGATTCTTGGAATCATAGGACGAACTCCTCGGAGGACGAGTCGCTATCGCTCGTCTCCTGATCGTCGCCGTTTTCAAGTAATTCATTCGGCAAATCGCTCTTTTTCGATTCGCCCAGGCTAACGGTTATTTTGGCGGCATGCAGCGCCTGACTGAGTTCACGGGCTGTGGTTTGCAGGATGTTGCGCATATCGGGTGCCCTGCGAACCTTGCTGGCGATTTCTCTCGTCAGGCGTTCTCTCCTGGCAGCACGCTGGACCTGGCCAAGCAGACGTTCGTTTTGAATGGCAGCTGCGACCTGGCTGGCAATCGTGCTCAACAACGCAACGTCATCTTCTGTATAGCGATGCTCATATTCGAGGTCCTGTACCGTAATCACGCCGACGACATCGTCACCGATCAGCATAGGAACGCCGAGCCAGGATTTTGCCGGAACGCCGATCTGCGTCGCCCCCAATGCAGAGGCGATCCGTTCCGTGTCTTCGACCAGGAGCAGCGGTTGGCGCGAGCGGATCACGGTGGAGGTCAGCCCCTCGCCCAACGGCATGGGAGGCAATTCAATGTGTTCTCCGCGCTCAACCGTGTAGGGGAAGCTGATGGTCTGGCTTTCGGGATGGAAGATCGCCACCGACATATCGGTATCGCCGAGAATCTGGCGTATCTGGCGATGCACGACTCTGAAAAGCGTATCCAGTTGGATCATTTGCGAGACGGCCTGGCTCACGCGGTTTAGGACTTCGAGTTCGTTCATCCTGCGCTGCTCTTCCGTGCGTTGGCGGGCGTTCTCCATCGAAAGCGCCGCTTGGCCGGCAACGGCTTCGAAGAATGCGACTTCATCGTCGGTCCATCCTTCTTCTCCGAAGGGCTTGCGTGCAGCGATCGTGGCTACAATTTCGCCGCGCACGATGATCGGCACGGCAATCTCACGATCGTCGTCCGTGCGCGCAGGTTGAGCGGTTTCGGTTGCAACAACGATGGAAGGGAAGTCCTCATCTACGAGCGGGGTGATTTCCCCCGACGGGCTGAGATGGATGATGGGAGACAGGCTGCTTCGACTCAGCCGCTGCCAGGATTCTCGCGTTTGCACCCGCATGATGTTTTCGAGGCGCTCCAACTCCTCCGTCATTTCGAGTTGGGTGGTCGAACTCTCGATCGAAGATGAAAGTTCATCTGCGATGACTTCCATGGTGCGCACATCGGCTTCCGAGAAGGCGTTTGTTTCCCGGCTTTGAACGTCGAGAGCGCCCAACAATTGATTACCGATCAACAAAGGCACGGCCATCTCGGAGCGTGTGTCCGGAAGCAGGGGATTGGCGAAGTAGAAGGGATCCTGCGAGACATCGTTGGCCACGCGGGGTAAGCGATTTCCGGTCGCCCAGCCGACGATGCTGGCACTGCCGACGCCTAATCTGTGGCCTCTGGACAGCATCCGCCGTCCCGCCTCACCCGTACTGGCAGTGAGTTCCGCCCAGTTGCCGGTGTTGTCCATGGTGAATACCGAAGCGTGATAGTACCCGAATCGCTCGCGAATTATGTCCACGGTGCGGGAAATGATCAAGTATGGATCGCGAATCTCGTTGGTGATCTTGGCAATCTCGGCGGTCGTCTCCAGTTGCAGCGCTCTTCTCTGCAAATCGGCTGTGCGCTCCTGCACGAGCTCTTCCAGGCCGACGCTGTGAGTCTGTAGTTCTTTGGCCAGGGCGCGTTCACGGGAGAGCGCGTTTTCCATCTCGCGCATCGACAACCAGTTCATCACCACGATCACGACCAGGCCCAAACCCAATCCAACCGCGTCTGCAGCAATAGAAGTGGTCGGGAACATCGCATTGGGAATAAATCCGTTCAACTGGGCAAAACCGGCAGCAGCGTAGGCAGCGACGCTGAGCAGTGTGAAGAGAATGGAGGCGCTCAATCCGATCAAAATACCGGCGGTGGATATGACCATGGCGAAACCGATGATGGTGACGTGTCCGATCCCCACGATGAACGAGGATGCGGCCATCACCAGGAAGATAACCATGGTTGGAATGTAGCCTGCGGCGTTGATCTTGCCTCGTCTGCCCAGCCAATAGGCCAGAACGTAGAAAGGCTGCACGCCCAGTCCGGAGATCGCGCCCGCGGCGGGGGTTAAACCTGCGAACCACAATCCGGTCATGATCAGACCGAACAGAAATCCGGGTCCTGCAAGCCCAAGCAACACGATGTTGAGGATGTACTGCCGGTGCGCGATTTCCGGATTTTCCGATGTGGGTGCGAGTATTTTATTCAATCGATCGAGCATGGTTTTCCTTCCAAATGTGCGCTGGCTCGTTAGTTGGGTTTGCCGAATGCTTCAACAATGGAGTCGTAGATCGCCGGAGTGGTGTACTCCGGTTTCCACCCTTCGGCGCGTAACTTAACGTTACTGGCGATGAACGGATACATACTCATGAGAATCCATTCCGGTGCGGCGATCGTCTTTCTCGTCCGCCACAACAGCCAGAGCAGCGGCTTGATGATGAACAGCGGCAATGCCAGGACGCGGCCGCCTCTCGATCGGGTAGCCTGGCGCAGGCTTTGCGATTCGTCGGCGGTGACGTTGTAGATGCCGGGCAGATCGTTGTGGATGGCCATTCGCAGGGCCTGGATCACGTCAGCCTCGTGAACGAGCTGCGCAGGTGGATCGAAGCCGCGTACGACGATCGCCGGATCGGATATATAGGCGTCGAACTGGTTGGGCGGCGCGTTAGGACCAGCCACGGCGCAAGGCCGCAGAATCGTGATCCGGATCTTGGGATGTTTCTCCTGAATCTCGTGCAGTCTATTTTCGCAGGCCGCCTTCTGCCAGCTGTAGTAAAGCTCCTCGTTCGGCCGCAGCGGATGCTCTTCGGTGAGCGGTATGGGATTATCCGCATGGATACCATAGGCAACCGTGCTGCTGGTGAAAATCAATTTCTTGACCTTTGCTCGCACGGCGGCGTCGAAAACGTTGTAGGAACCACGGATGTTGATCTCCTCAAGATCCTCCGAATCGGGGAGGCGCCAAAGCATGAACGCCATGTGAATCAAGACGTCTGCGCCTTTGATCGCCTTGGCGATTCCCGCATCCCGTACATCCGCCTGGACGAATTCGAACTTTTTCGACTTTGGCGGATCAACCGGTGGTTGAACATCGATACCGATAATGCGTTCGATTTTACGGTCCTTTTGCAGTGCAGGTACTAGTAATTTACCTAGATAACCCGATGCTCCTGTGATGGCGACGATGGTTCGGCTCATGGTCAAATCATTCCCATAGCAGACTTCAAGCTTCTAGATCTGTATCGCTTGATGTGGGGTATTCGGTATAGAGACTAGATTCAGATTGTGCTGTATTCATACGAACGACGATTTCAGGATGGCCCAGGGCGCGATGGAGCGATTTCGCCGTCGTCTGCATAACATCTTCGACCGTCATCTGACGGCTGAGTTCCTGTGTAACCTGGCTCATGAGGCGGGCACGATCGGCGGCGGTGATCGAAGTGATGGCCAATTTCGCGTTCTGGATCGCAGCGCAGAACTGATCGGCCAGCGTCTGTAGGATTTCAATGTCTTGGGGTGAAAACGCTTCTGCTTCGGTGCTCTGTACGTCCAGCGCTCCCAACACTCGTCCCGCAACTTGAAGAGGAACCGCAGCTTCCGAACGAGTCTCCGGAAGCAGCTCGTTGGCTAGATGCAGCGGGTCCTGCGTGACATCGTAGGCAATGCGCGGCTGGTTGTTAGCCGTAACCCATCCGATAATCGATTGCCCTCCGACCTTCAAGCTGTGTCCGCGCGCTTTGAGTGCTTGGCCGATTTCGCCAGACGACTCGGCGAGCTGCGCATTTTCACCTTCTTCATCGATCAAGAAGATGGAAACGTGGTAGTAGCCGAACTGCGATTTGATCAACTCGACACCACGCCGCAGAAGGTCCGCCAATGACGGCGATGAAATAACAACGCGCGCGACTTGCGATGCAATTCGGAGTTGGCGGGTGCGGTCGGAGACCCTGTCTTCCAACGAACGATAGGACTGGCTCAATTCCTCGGCCATCATGTTCAGAGATTGGGAAAGCATGCCGACTTCATCATCGCTCTCCACGGGAACGCGATATTGCCAATCGCCGCGCGCAACGCGCTGCGCGAATTCCGTCAATTTCGAAAGTGGTCGCAGCAGGCGGTTGCTGGCAAACGGCACGACGATGACCGTAAACAGCGTTGCCAGCAGAATTAGCAAGATCGAGAAGGGAGCAAGCGAGTTGATCTCGGAAAGATACAGCCTACGGGGTAGTTCTACTGCCAGTCCAATCCCGGCCGTCGGTATCCAGGCATATGAACCGAGAACGCTTTCACCGAAAATGTCCTTGTATTCCTGCGTTCGGGGTTTAGTTAATGTTGGATGAGAAAGAGCAGGATGGCCGCTGTTGAAGCGCTGCAGGGCGATCATGCCGCTGGGTGAAATCTCGAGGAATATATTCGGCTCAGCCACGATGTATACGTTTACGATTTCTGCCTCGCCGTCTTGCGGCGCAAGCCACTTGCGCTGGATGTCTTCAACGATATCCGTCTTGAAATATTTCGTACTCACACCGATGAGAATGGCTTCATTGAGGCCGCCCTCGCTGGCGCTGATTGGAGCATGGGTAAGGATGGCGAAATTCTCCTCTTCGGAGATTCTGAACAAGGGATGATCGATCGCGGCGTAGGTAAAGGTTTCGGAGAGCAAGAGATCTCGCAGCATGTCCGCATCGATAGATTCACCCTCCCACTGCCGCTGTGTGGCAGCGAGAATCTGGCCATCTGAAGCCCGGGCAACGAGATAATCATCGAACAGGATGTTGGTCATGGAGATGCGTTTGTTCTCCAGCAGGGTGCGCAAATCGTTTTGCCTCTCGTCGAACAGGACGTCGCCTTCCCTCTCATCGAGTAATTCGGAAACGCGGCCGCGAATGGTATTTTCTCCGGCGTCCAATATCAACTGCTCTTCACGAACGGTTATCCAATCCGTGAGGTCGAACAATTTATCGTTGATCCGGGAGGCCAACTCGTCTTCGAGCTGCTCCCCCACGATGTTGCGAGTTTGGAGGTATGCGGCCAGCCCCATGATAATCATGGGGACGAGTACCAGCGGCAGAAGTACAGCGATTAATTTTCGCCCCAGGCTGGTGCCTTCTTCGAATTCGGCAATTCTCTGGCGTATGATATCCTGCAGTCTTTGAAACACGGCTATTCCAACTCCCATACTTGTTCACCGGAGACGATTCGGTGAACTTGTTGTGGAAAACGATCGGCGTCGAGTGGCTTTCCGATAAAGCCGTCGAAGCCGGCTTTTCGTGCTTTCTTCATTTGCGCTTCACTTGCATATGCGGTCACGGCGACCACCGGTATTTCCTTCAAGCTGGATGAACGCAGTTTTTGCAGCGCCTGGTAGCCGTCTTCGTACGGCAGGCGGATGTCCATCAAGATCAGGTCGACATGGGGAATCGTGTCAGCATATTCGACCACTTCGTATCCGGATGATTTCCACTCACAACAGACGCCCATGGGCTTGAGCAACCGTGCCATCAATGAAAAATTTGCCACATTGTCTTCCACGATCAATACAACCAAATCTTTTGTTGTAGTACTCATCGACGCAACTCTCGTCATCACGATTGCGTGGGTTGCTTAATGAAATGTCGGATCTGCGACGGAAACAAATCGACGTCAATCGGTTTTTGGATGTAGCCGTTACAGCCTGCCAGAAGACTTCGTTCTCGATCCCCACGCAGCACGTTCGCAGTCAGCGCGACGATGGGAATGCTTGCGAATTTGGGTTCAGACTTCAGTCGCTGCGTAAACGTCAAACCATCGATTTCAGGTAAATTGATATCGACCAGAATCAGATCGGGCTGCTCAGAAAGTGCGAGTTCCAACCCGTCCTTCGCAGTTCCTGCTTCGAGAACTTTACACCCTTGAGCTTGGAGGATGCGACGCACGAGAATCCGGTTGTCTACAGTGTCTTCGACATACAGAACCGTATAGGTCTCCATCGTCGCTACCGCACCCATAACTCTATTCCCAAGACAAAGGTTAGCTAGATTATAGTGCAGAGAAATTCCTAGGCAAGTGCTGCTTCCGTAAACTTGCTTGAGTGAATAGGTAGAGCCCTCGTGCCAGCGAGGGCTCTGAGGAGGAGGAGAGCAATAAGCCTGACCTTAAGGGTATCTCGAGGACTTGTTGTTTTGAGCGGCCACGGGTTGGATGTGGGTGCCCGTGAGCCTTTACTCAGCCTGAGATGTAATTTTGTAACGTTCTTCCCCTGATACCGACACGGTGGCTATTGCTACTCCATCTTAGCAGTTTAAAAGGAAGCGCCAGCTTACAGAAAGCTTACGATCTGGAGCATAATTATCGAGCTTTCGTGCGGCGATCGAAGAGGGGAATAAAGGTAGACAGGTGTTGTTGAGCGGGGTGTCCAACGACGAACGGCGGCACGAGCTAGTCGATGCCGAAGTAACTCTTCTGGACAACGGGATTGTTCCGTAATGCCTCGGCGGTATCGCTCAAGACGATCTCGCCTGTTTGCAGTACGTATCCGCGATGGGCGACCTGGAGTGCCATGTGAGCATTCTGCTCCACGAGAAGGATGGTTCTGCCTTCACGATTGATCTCTAGAATGGTGTCGAAAATGCTTTCGACAAGCACAGGCGCCAGACCCATGGATGGTTCATCCAGCAGCATCAGGCGGGGATGCGCCATCAGGGCACGGCCGGTGGCGAGCATTTGCTGTTCGCCTCCACTCAGCGTTCCCGCGACTTGATGCTCTCTTTCTTTAAGCCGGGGGAACAAGGTAAAAACGCGTTCCAGATCTTCGGCGATACCGTCAGCATCCGTTCGATGGTAGGCGCCCATGTCCAGGTTTTCGAATACCGTGAGCCGCGAGAAGATGCGCCGGCCTTCCGGTACCAGGGCGATGCCTTTGTAGACGATTTCATGCGTCTTGAAGGGAATCAAATCTTCGCCGCCGAAGAGGATCGAGCCACTGCGGGGCTTAAGAACACCACTGATCGTTCGCAGCGTCGTTGTTTTTCCTGCGCCATTCGTGCCGATCAACGTTACGATCTCGCCTTCATCGACGTCGATCGAAATCCCTTTCAGGGCGTGGATGTTGCCGTAATAACTGTGGACATCTCGAAGTTCGAGCAAAGACATCAAATTGACTCCTGGATCGCTACGTGGCAGGATAAGTCGCAATGCCGGACGCTGCACCGCGGCCGAGATATGCTTCGATTACCCTGGGATTGTTTTGTATGTCTTTCGGCGTTCCTTCGGCGATTTTTTGTCCGTAGTCCAAGACCGTAATCCTCTCGGAAATCCCCATGACCACGCGCATGTCGTGTTCTATCAGGATGATGGTGATGCCCAGTTCATCGCGCAATTTCTGGATGAAGTGCATCGTTTCGGCGCTTTCGCGAATGTTCATACCCGCGGTCGGCTCATCGAGCAGCAGCAGTTCGGGTTTGCTGGCCAACGCGCGTGCGATCTCCAGACGCCGTTGGTCGCCATAGGGAAAATTCTTTGCCAGGTCGTCCGAATGGCGTGGAATACCGACGAATTCCAGCAGTCGAACGGCTTCCGTATGTGCCCGGCGCTCCTCGTTGCGAGTGAATTTTGTGCGCAGCAGTGAACCGAAATACGTCGACCGCAAGTGAGGTTCCATTCCGACCAAGATGTTTTCCACCCCCGTCATATTGGAAAAGAGACGTATGTTTTGATAGGTGCGCGCAATTCCGATGCGAGTGATGCGATCCGGCGAGCGATCATTGAGCAGTTCTCCTTTGAAACGGATCTCTCCGCCATCGATGCTGTAGAATCCGGTGATGCAGTTAAAGACGGTGGTCTTGCCTGCGCCGTTAGGACCGATGATGCTGACGATCGAGCCCTGATCGCATTGAAAATCAAAATCGTTGACTGCGCCCAGTCCGCCAAATCGCTTATGTAAACCGTGAATCTCAAAAAAGGAATCCATGGTCGTCTCATTCATTCCGAAGATGTGGGTTGCTCGGCTATGCCTTCGCCGCGCAGTTCACGTTGTCGGCGTGCTGAGGGCAGCAATCCCTCCGGACGCAGGATCATCATCACGACCAGGAGAGCACCAAACGCTACGATGCGGTACTCGTTCACGCTGCGCAGAATCTCCGGAAGGCCGATGAGCGCGATCGAGCCGAGGATTACACCTTCGATACTGCCGAGCCCGCCGATGATAATCAGCGAAAGCACGTCGATGGATACGAGAAGCGTGAAATTGTCCGGGAAAATATTGACCTGCCTGGAGGCGTACAGCGCGCCCGCTGCCGCGGCGAAGGCCGCGCCGGTAGCGAAAGCGAGCAGCTTGATGACCACCAGATTAAGGCCCATCGCCTGGGCAACGTCCTCGTCCTCGCGCAGCGCGATCCACGATCTCCCCAAACGCGAGTCCCGCAAGCGGATGGTGACAAAGGCTACGATGCTGCTGAATATCATGCCAAGGTAAAAGATGCCCTTCGGGTTACCCAGGTCGATCCCAAAGACGATGGGTGCCGGGATGTTGAGTACGCCGCCCGGACCTCCCGTATAGTCCCGAAGGTTCAAAAAGAGCAGCCGGATGATTTCGCCGAAGCCTAAGGTTACGATGGCGAGATAATCGCCGCGCATGCGCAGCACGGGTATGCCGAGCAGGACGCCGGTGATGACGCCGGCGAGGATTGCAATCGGCAAGCCGCTCCAAAATGTGACTCCACCGAATGCAGGCAGGTTGACGAGAATGTAGGATTCAGGTGCAGAGAGCAGTCCAAACGTATAGGCGCCAATCCCGAAGAAGGCGACGTATCCCAGATCGAGCAAGCCCGCATATCCTACGACGATGTTCAACCCCAACCCCATGACGACAAAAATTACGACGGCGCTGAGGACGGCGTTCTGGAAGAGATCGGTGAGTTGTGGCAAGATGATGATCAATGCAAGCAGGAGCAGCGAAATGACTTTGCGTTCGATGCCCGGCCGCGTATCGCGAAAGGCGAACAGCGATGCTGAAATGAAAAGAAAAACGAAAAGCAGTCCAAGGATGTTCTCGTCCGCGCCGCCAAGCTGCACCCCTTCCACTTTCAGCAGCATGAATAAGCCGAAGAAAAGCAGGGGCAAGGCCAAAACGACATAGTGCCCAACGGATGAACCGCCAAGGCGCTGGACTCTTCCGCCAGTACCTTCCGTGAAAAGCAGCGTCGCACTGCCGCCCAAGAAACCTGCAAGCATGAAGGCTAGGCCGATTTTGAACAAGCCCGGCCAGATATTCGCGCCGTCGAGTACTTGCGCTTTACTCAAACCTGTGAGGGCACCCGTATTTTCGGGAAGGATTTGAGCAAAAACCTGATTAACCCGGACGCCGTCGGCTTGCAAGCTGGCAAAGAAGTAGGTGACGGACATCAATCCAACACCGCTGATGGCGCCGATCAATAAGCCGTTGACTATTGTGCTTGAACGCGTACGAGTCTGCCCAGGACGATTGCGTAAGAAAAGCAGTGAAAACAATCCAATCAGAAAGGCGAAGATAACCGTGACCGAATTCCCGGATGTAAGCGGTAAACCGAGCAGGTCGAGATAGAGAATGATTCCAAAGGTTATTAGACCGAAGCGAATACCGTCTTTAGATCTCATGGATTACGCCTTTTCCTCAGCCAGGACTTCACCGAGCAAGCCCATCGGGCGGAAGATCAGTACGAGAACGAGGATCGAGAATGCGATCAGGTCTTTATATTCCGTAGGCAGCCCCAGCGCGCTGGGACCTAATGCTTCGAACACGCCGAGCAGCACCGCACCGAGCATAGCGCCCGGGATGTTGCCAATGCCGCCGAGGACGGCAGCGGTGAATGCCTTGAGCCCCGGGATGAAACCTGTATTGAAGCGCATGACCGTGTTGTGTAATCCGAACATGACCCCACCGGCGCCGGCCAGTGCCGATCCGAGCGCGAACGTAAAGGCGATGACGCTATCGACATTGATGCCCATCAGCGCAGCAGTTTCCTTGTCCTCGGCGACGGCGCGCATGGCGCGGCCCATTTTACTGCGCTGAACGATGATAAAAAGGCCGATCATCATCAGGATGGAAATCACGAGGATAAAGACGCCCGTACGTGTGACGAATATTCCCGTGTCCCCGATCGACCAACCGCCGGCGATGATATCCGGCTTGCGGTAGTTGTGGGGCGTTACGCCGAAAATCCGCAGTGCAGAATACTGCAGGAAGAACGAAGCGCCGATGGCGCTGATGAGCGGCACCAGGCGGGGTGCAGTCCGCAGCGGCCGATAGGCGATGCGCTCCAAGGTGATGCCGATGAGTATCGAGGCGATCATGCCGGCAATGATGACCAGCAGGATTGCGAGCGCGGCCACGACGGGGGATCCCTTCGTCCAGCCAAGCGTAGTGAACAACTGCAGCGTGAAGAATCCGGCAAATCCACCGATCATCATCACTTCGCCGTGGGCGAAGTTGATCATGAACAGAATTCCATATACCAATGTGTAACCGAGAGCGACGAGCGCGTATACCCCACCGAGGATCAGCCCGTTGATAACCTGAAAAGCCCAATACTGCGGCGTGTAGGCGGTTTCCTGAGCGACGACGAGAATGCGCCAGACCAACAGGATCGAGACAATAATGCCGAATGCGGTGATCAGGATTCTACTCTGTATTCTTCGGTTGAGCGCGCCCAGCGTTCTTTTCGTCGACGCCTGTTCCGGGTTTTTCTTCATTGGCGATGACCAATCATGTTGACGGGGTATGGATTGAGAAATCCGGTTTTCTGAACGTTCATGGTGAAGAGACTGGGGTAGTTTCCACTACCCCAGTCTTTGTTTCGATCAATGTGAGATGGCTTTACTCGAACCCAAAGCCTGAGATCTGGACCCAAGCGCCATCCTGAACCTGGAAGATCTGGATACCACCGGCGCCGCAATCACCGATCCCATTGCATGCCATCACGCCGGCCAATCCTTGCAGGCCGGATGTGTTGCGAACGGCATGAATGACTGCCTCGCGCTCGATGATCAGGTAACCTTCGCCTGCGTCATCCGTCACGGCGACGCTCTTGATCGCTTCGGCGATGAGGTTGACCGCGTCGTATGCCTGGGCGTGGAAAGGTCCGAGGTCATCCGGGGCGACGCCGAATTTCTCCATGTACTTGGTGTCGAATGCTGCATTGGCATCCACGAGTTCGTCACCAGCCACGAAGCTGGCGTATGCGCCTTCGGCGGCATCCCCGGCGGTGTCGAGGTACTGCTTGGTATAGGTGCCGTCGTCGCTGAAGAAGATCGCATTGTCGAGGCCGACTTCATCCATCTGGATGGTGATCAAACCGGCTTCCGTGGAGTAACCGCCGAAGAAGATCAACTCGGGGTTGTTCGGCGCAATCTGGGTGAGTACCGCACGGAAATCCGTGTCGCCGACCTGCACGCCCTGGATGTCCGTCACTTCGGCTCCGAGCAGCGCCAATGAATCCTGGATCAGCTCGACCAGGCCGAGGCCGTAGTCCGAGTTGTCGTGCATCAGTGCAACTCTGGTAACGCCGAGCTCGTTGACGATGTACTCGGCATCCACATCAGCTTGCAGTTTGTCGCTCAAAGCAACACGGTTGCAGATGTCGCAGCCTTCGCTCGTGACCGCCGGGTTGGTGGAGCTGGCGGATACGAAGGGGATGCGCGCTTCCTCGAAGATCGGGATCAGGGCCAGGGTCTCGCCCGTGCACATACCGCCTTGCACGGCGACGATCGATGGATCGGCGGCGAATTTGTTGCCGACAACGGTGCCGGCATCGCCGTCGCATGCGCCGTCCTCGGTTACGAGTTCCCAATCATGGCCCTCGAAACCGCCCGCAGCGTTGAGGTCGTCCACGGCCAATTCGGCAGCTTGTTGAATGTCGAGGCCCGGATCCGGAAGCGGGCCGGTGAGGCCGGTGGATTGGCCGATGCGGATCGGATCACCCGGTGCAATGACGACGTATCCGGATTGGACGAGTTCGTCTGCCGTCATGCCCATGGCGATTACGTCGCCACCTGCTGGCATGGGTTCTTGTACTGCTTCTTCCGGTGTGGCTGAAGGCTCAACAGCGACGGGCGCGGCCGTTTCCGTGACCTTGGCGCACGATGTAAACAGCAAGCTGGCAATTAATAAGAAAACAAGCGGCGTAAGACGTTTCATGGTAGCTCTCTCCTCCTCCACTCAAATTGACTTTGTTCGTTATAAGTCGTTAGCGATGGTTATGTACGGTAGTGCGTTTGATTTGTGGCGCAGATTCCTCCTTTCGAACTTCGTATCGGTGCAATAGGGTAATCTGGAAATTAAAATTTGGTTGAAAAGGATTGTCAAGGATAATTCCCCGTTGGAAACAACGAACACCTCCCGGCAGGGAGGTGTCCCACGCGATCTTTAGCGTTCGTTTCGCGCACCGCCCTGGACACCGGTAAGGGTCTTATGATCCGTCGAGGTGCCAAGTCATGAAGGCAGTCCAATCGAAAAAATCTTCCAACAGCGCTCCGTCGACAATTCCCAAAATTACCAGAAATATATAGCTAATAATCTATCATAGCTTTGATGGATGTCAATAATCAGTGTATGGACGGGCAAATCCGAAGCGATAAAAAAGAGAGCGGGTGATGGGATTCGAACCCACGAATGGTAGCTTGGGAAGCTACTGCCTTACCACTTGGCGACACCCGCGTCTTCGCTGCGGATTATAGAAGTCGTGGAAGGGGTTGTCAAGCAAGATGGCGCCGCAAGCGGTCGAGCGCCACGCTCGCCGCCCAACGCGCGGCGTATGCAGGAGGGCCGCCGTAGGTTCGGTTCACGGTTTCGTTTCCCACCGGCGAGTTGATCAGGATGGTACTGATATGCCGCGCACCTTCCGCGGTCAAACGCAAGCCCATTCCGAGGCGCGCTTTTTGCGAATGCTGTAAACGAACGAGCGCGGAGGACAGTTTCTCGAAGTCTTCGACCTGGGTCAGTACCTGGCCGCAGATGAATGGTTCCTCCAGGGGCGACAACGCAGCGGAAAGCGCGCCGTTCGTGCCACACTCGACGGTCACGAACTGCAGCTGGTATGCGGCGACCCGGGCCAACGTGGCGGCTTCCAGGGTATGCCCGTCGATACCGTAAACGTGTTCGCCCAAACGCTGCCGGATGGTAGCCTCGAATCTGCGGATCAACTCGTCTGCCTGCTCGACCGTCTTGGCCTTCGCCGTGATGCGAACGTCGACGCGGCCCGGATGCGCGGCCAGGCCGACGGTCGGGTTGCTGAATTTTTCAAGATCCTCGAGACGGGTGTCTATGGCTGATTCTCCCAGACCCGAAGTGTGAACGATGCGGGTCTTGATCAGGCTCTGCGGGTTGAATTTCTCACGCAGATATGGAATGGCATAATTTTTCAATCCGTGTTCCATTTCGGCCGGAACGCCTTGAAGTGCGAAAACGACCGAAGTGGCGCTTTCGATTAAAAACCCCGGTGCCGTTCCAATCGCGTTGTCGATGGCGATTGCGCCCCGCGGAAGTTGTGCCTGGCGGCGGTTGTTCTCTGTGGGTTGGCGTCCGAAGCGTGCGAATCGTTCCAAGATCTGCTGCCACAATTCGGGGCGAAATTCGAGCGGTCGATCGAGCGCCAGAGAAATGCCTTCCCGCGTGACGTCGTCGATCGTCGGCCCCAGGCCTCCGGTGGTGATGACGACTTGCGCGCGCCGGAGACTCTCTCGAACGACCTCGGCGATCCTTTCCTTGTTGTCACCAACGGTCATCGTGCGGAAAACGTTGATGCCAACCTCGCGCAGCGCTTGCGCGATGGTGTGCGTGTTGGTATCGACGATTTCACCCAGTAGCAGCTCGGTGCCGATCGAGATAATTTCTGCCTGCATGTTTCCTGCTTGAAAGCGTGCTGCCGTCTAGCGTATACGCCTGGCCCCTATACTTATTATAGCCACAAGAATCGGTTTGCGGTTCATGAATCCTGTACAATGGTATCGCTTCGGCAATTTATCGGGAGTTCATCTTTCTATGCGATCACACGAATTGGGCAAACGGGGCGAAGGCGCTGCGGCGGAATATCTCCAGTCGACCGGGCTGGTTATTTTGGATCGAAACTGGCGCTGCGAGGATGGGGAACTCGACATCGTGGCGTTGGACGGTGAGGTTATCGTCGTCGTGGAAGTGCGTACGCGCAGCTCGGACGCATATGGTACGCCTGAAGAGAGCCTGACCCCACGCAAACGCCGGCATCTGCGGAATGCGGCCCTTGCATACCTGCAAGAAAACGATCGACTCGATGCTGTTTGGCGCATCGACGTCGTCGCCATCGACGCAAATCAGCGCGGGGACGTGCAGCGCATCGAACACTACGCAAACGCCATCGAGGGGGAGCGGGAATCTTGAATCCGGGAAACAAGGTCGTGGCTATTTTCGGACCTACGGCCGTGGGCAAGACCGAAATCGCGATACTCGCAGCCGAAAAACTGGGTGCAGAAATCATCTCCGTCGATTCACGCCAAATCTATCGGGGCATGGACATAGGCACGGCGAAACCGACGGCCAAACAGCGAGCGCGCGTGCCGCATCACCTGATCGACGTGGCCGATCCCGAACGTCGCTGGTCGCTGGTCGATTTCAGCAGGGCGGCTTTGGGGGCGATCGATGCGATCCACGCGCGCCGGCGTCTGCCGCTGCTTGTGGGAGGCACGGGCCAGTACTTTGCCGCCATTTTGGAGGGCTGGCAGCCGCCGCCGAAGGAATCCGATCTCGAACTGCGTCGTGAATTGGATGCATATGCAGCGGAACATGGATCCCAGGCGCTGCATGAAAAGCTGCGGGAAATCGATCCGCTTTCCGCGCAGCGCATCGATCACCGCAACGTGCGCCGCGTAGTGCGCGCCATCGAAATCTGCCAGATCAGCGGCGCGCCGGCGAGCAGCTTGCGCCGTAAAGAACCGCCGCCGTTCGACGTGCTTCGGATCGGGTTGACGATGCCGCGCAAGAAATTGTATGCCGGAATCGACGAGCGCATCGAAGCGATGATGGCAGCGGGATTCGTCGAGGAGGTGGAGAAGCTCTTTGCGAGGGGATTGCGTCCGGAGAGCTCGGCCATGTCCGCCATCGGTTATCGACAAATCGGGGATTATTTACAGGGGAATATCACTCTGGAGGAGGCCATACTTCAAATCCGCCGTTTGACGAGACAATTCGTGCGCAGACAGGCGAACTGGTTCAAAGCCGACGATCCGCGGATTCATTGGATCGACGCAGGACCGGATGCAGGGGCCGAGATCATTGCCCTCATCGAACGCTGGTGCGCGGAGAATGACTAGCGGTTATTGAGTATCAAAAAAAGGAGCGCGGATAAGGCCGCCGTGCTCGGGATGGTAAGCAGCCAGGCCGTCAGCATTTCGCCCAACACCTGCCAGCGGACCATGTTCGCACGGTGACCGGCGCCGACTCCGACGATGGCGGAGCTCATGACTTGAGTCGTGCTGACCGGGCCTCCGAAAATGGCTGCGCTGAAAATGACCGCAGATCCGGCGACCTGCGATGAAAATGCGTGAACGGGGCGGATGCGGAAAATTTTTCCTCCCAGCGTGCGGATCAGCCGCCAGCCTCCAATTGCGGTTCCCAGAGCGATCGAGCTTGCGCTTATCGTGATGACCCAGAGCGGCACCTTGAACGTTGCCAATTTGCCCATGAGCACGAGGCCGAGGGTGATCACACCCATGGTTTTCTGCGCGTCGTTTGCGCCGTGACTCAGTCCCAGACCGATCAGCGTCAACATCTGCATGCGCCGGAAAAGGATATTGACTTTCGGTGTCGCTTTACGGAACATCCAGAGAATGATACGGATGATGATGAAGCCGACGATCATGCCCAGCAGGGGTGAAATCAGCAGCGTAAGGACGATTTTCAGTAAACCACCGAGCAGTACGACCTCCAGGCCGTTGCCCATGATGGCGGCACCCAGAAGGCCGCCGATCAACGCGTGCGACGAGGAGGATGGAAGACCGATATACAAGGTAAACACATTCCAAACGATGGCCGCAATCAAAGCGGACAATACTACGTTGAGATCGAGAGCATTGTTATCGAGTAGATCTTCCCCCACCGTAGTTGCGACTGCGACTCCAAACAAGTAGGGACCGACGAAATTCGACAGCGCTGCAATCACCAACGCCGTTCGAGGGCGCAGGGCGCGAGACGAGATGACGCCCGCAACGATGTTGGAGCTATCGTTCATGCCGTTGAGGAAGTCGAAGACCAGCGCCAATGCCAACAGAATGTAGATCAACGTTTCCTTACCTTGAGTAATGAGGATGGTATGCTGCAGCCGAGAGGATCGCCCGGGCCGAACGCATCGAAGACGATTCCAAATCGGCGCTGAACCAGTTTACCACACCGTGCAGGGACGCAGCGGTCATCGGATGCGAGCGGGCAAATTCGGCTCGGTGAACGATGCGCCGATGCGATGGATGGCCAAGATGGTCAGGGTGATGGCGAGCCCTGGGGCCAGGACCAACCAGGGGGCTTCGACGAGAAAGACGCGCCCCTGGTTGAGGATCGCTCCCCAATCGGGCAGAGATGGATCGCCGGCAAGACCCAGAAAGGTGAGCGTCGTAACTCCCAGGAATGCCCATGCGTAATGAGTCGTTGCGAGGAAGACGATCTGGCCTGCGGCGTTCGGCAGCAGGTGACGCATCACGATCTGCAGCCGGGTCGCCCCCAGCGCTTCAGCGGCGGTAATATATTCCTTTTCCATCAACTGCAGGCTGAGTGCGCGCGTCACACGGGCGAATGCAGGTGCGCCGCCCAGGCCGATGGCGAGAATCACCGTCGTGATCCCCGGTCCGAAACCGGCAACGAGGAGCATGGCAAGCAGCAGTGCGGGAACGGAGAGAGCGGCGTTGATCAGGGTCGAGATGAGCCGATCGAGAAGTCCTCCGAAAGCAGCGGCGGTAAATCCAAGCAGACTTCCAATGAGCAACGTTAGTAGTGCGGCCAATAACGCGGCACCGGGACTGATGCGGCAGCCGTAGAGCATACGCGACCAGAGATCGCGGCCCAATCCGTCGGTGCCGAGGGGAAAGTGGATTCGAGGCGACAGCAGCGGGTCGGCGACGGGATGGCTTGGATTGGCGGGCGCGATCAGCGGAGCGGCAAATGCCAGCCCGACGACGATCAACAGCCAGGCGAACGCGAAGATATCCGCAGTGCGTTTCATCGGGCGTGCCTTCGCAAACGTGGATCGATCGCAAACGAGAGCAGTTCGGCAGTGATGTGACTCAGCGTGTAGAATATGGCGACGACGGCTACGATTCCCTGCACGATGGGAAAATCCCCGTCGAGGATCGAACCGATCAGCAATCTGCCCAGACCCGGGCGGGCGAAGATGGTCTCCGTAATCACCGTTCCGGAAAGAAGGAAGGCAGCTTCGAGGGCGCTCATCGAGATCGCCGGCGGCAGCGAGGGTTTCAACGCATGCCACAAGTATCGAAAACCGCTCTGGA
>Ga0315554_1000448_pt1 | contig 24308 bp, 20 predicted proteins | sample SalMarSW160370MG_FD_202114 | JGI IMG/M metagenome (GOLD analysis project Ga0315554, IMG submission 202114) | Salt marsh sediment microbial communities from the Plum Island Ecosystem LTER, Massachusetts, United States - Salt Marsh Sediment SW1603-70 ...
TACCCTCGTTAGCGATATAGAGGGGGTCGAGCCCCAGCATCTCGCCGGCGGCCAGAACCGCCTCCCGCACCGGAACCTTATCTTCCCCGATGTTGATGCCCACCTTTGACTGTAGGGCCAGTTCGTTCAGGGTGGTCGCCAGCCCTCCCCGGGTGGGGTCACGCAGGCAGTGGATATTCCGGCTTACGACCAGCATCCCGGCTACCATCTTTCCCAGAGGGGCACAGTCACTCTCAATCCGGGTAGTGAAGCCAAGCCCCTCGCGCTGGCTGAGGACGGCGATGCCGTGGTCGCCGATGGGCCCGCTCAGGATGACCCGGTCGCCGGGTTTAGCGTTACTGCCGGAGATATTAACCCCCTCGGCGATGACACCGATACCGGCGGTATTTATAAAAAGCCCGTCGGCGCTGCCCCGGCTGACTACCTTGGTGTCCCCGGTGACAATCTCCACCCCGGCCTCCCGTGCCGCCTTGCGCACCGAGGCTACGATGCGGGCTAGCTCGCTGCGGGAGAGGCCCTCCTCGATGATAAAGGAGAGGCTTAAATAGAGGGGCTTAGCCCCGGTCATAGCCAGGTCGTTCACCGTGCCGCAGACGGCCAGCTTGCCGATATCGCCGCCGGGGAAAAAGAGGGGGCTGACCACGTAGCTATCGGTGGTGAAAGAGAGCCTGCCGCCCAGGTCAAAGACAGCGGCGTCATCCAGCCGGGTAAGCAGGGGGTTAGCCAGCGTCTTAACGAACTCTTCGGCTACCAGCTCGTGGGCCAGCCGCCCGCCGCTACCGTGGGCCATTAGAATCCTATCCTCCAAGACTCCCTCCATAAAGGTAATAGGCGGCGCAGCTCCCCTCCGAGGAGACCATACACGGCCCCACCGGGTGCTCCGGGGTGCAGGCCTTAGCAAAGAGACGGCAGTCCAGGGGATTTTTAACCCCGCGCAGGATTTCACCGCATATGCAGCCTTCGGGCTCAAGGGCCGGTTCGGTAGCGATATCAAAGGCAAGCTCGGCGTCGAACTCCCGGTACTCGTTTCGCAGCTTGAGACCGCTCTCGGCAATCTCACCCAAGCCCCGCCACCGGGCTGGGGCCGGCTCGAATACCTGCTCCATAATTCTGAGGGCTTCGGGGTTACCCTCGGGGCGGACCCCCCGGCGGTAGGCAATCTCCACCCTGGCCTCCCCATTCTCTACCTGCTCTACCAGCATACTGATAGCCTGCAGGATGTCCAGGGGCTCGAAGCCGGAGATAACCCCGGGGATGTGATAGTCGCGCGCCACCGACTCCCAGGGACGGGCGCCGATAACAGTGCTCACGTGACCGGGACAGATAAGCCCGTCGAGCCTGACCTCGCCCGAGTCCAGGATGGCCCGGATGGCCGGCGGGCAGAGCTTATGCAGGGAGAGAACGTAGTAGTTCTTTATACCACTTTCCCGGGCCTTGAGAATAGAGGCTGCCACCGTTGGTGCCGTGGTCTCAAAGCCGATACCGAGGAAGACCACCGAGCGGTCGGGGTTATCGCGGGCTATCCCCAGGGCATCAAGGGTGGAATAGACCATACGCACCTCAGCCCCGCCTGCCCGGGCCGCTTCGAGGCTGGAGCGGCTCCCCGGTACCTTGAGCATATCACCGAAGGTGGCGATGATTACCCCCGGCACCCGAGAGAGGGCAATGGCCTTATCCAAATCATTAGCAGCGGTAACACAGACCGGACAGCCGGGCCCGGAGACCATCTCCAGGGTGGGGGGCAGGACCTGGCGGATACCGTAGCGGAAGATGGTGACGGTGTGACCGCCGCAGAACTCCATGAAGCGGGCCCTGGTACGGGACTGGCGCTGAATCTGGCTTACCAGCCCCCGGGCCAGCTCGGGACGCCGAAACTCGGTGATAAACCTCAACGCCCCTCCTCCCCCGAGGCCGCTATCTCCTCGAGCAGCTTCAGGGTCTCACGAGCCTCTTTCTGGTCCAGGACATTTATGGCGTAGCCGGTATGGACGATGGCGTAGTCGCCGACCCTGGCCTCCGGCGTTAGCTCCAGGCTGATGCGGCGGCTGATACCGCCGATTTCCACCTCGGCCTCGCTGTCTACTATGGACTTAATAAGAACCGGTATCGCCAGACACACCGCTAACTCCTCCCGGCAAAATTGGCAATCACCGCCTGCCCCAGGGATATGCCGCCATCGTTACAGGGCACCAGGCGATGAACGAGCACCGCCAGGCCGGCCTTCTTAAGCGCCGAGGTGGTGAGCATGAGCAGGAGACGGTTCTGGAAGACGCCGCCGGAAAGCGCCACCTCGTTTATGCCCGTCTCCCCGGCGATATCCCGGCACACCCCGGTAATCATCTCCGCCACCGTCCGGTGGAAGCGAAGCGAGATTAACGGTACCGGAACCCGATTTCTCACCTCCCGGACTACGGCCGAGACTAGCTCCGCCAGCCTGACCACCCTCACCCCCTGCTCCAGGGTAACGGCAAAGGGGTAGGTCTCCTTTTTCATTCTATCAATTTTGTCCGGCGCCTGCATCTCAAGCTCAATGGCCGCCTGTGCCTCGTAGTCTATTCTGCCTCTAACCCCGGCAAGGGCGGAAACGGCGTCAAAGAGCCGCCCGGCGCTTGAGGTCGGCGGTGAGTTTATGCCCCGCGCCAGCTGCTTTTTGACCACGGCCACCTCCTCCGGGTCGAGACCGTCGAGAGGCAGGCCCTCCAGAGGAAAGTCGGCGCCGAGCAGGGTATAGAGATAGCTGAGCGCCATGCGGTAGGGCCGCTTGATGGCGGCGGCACCCCCGGGCAGGGGCACGTATTCCAGGTGTCCCAGCCTGTGAAAGCCATTATAGTCGGCGAGGAGGAACTCCCCACCCCAGAGGGCAGCGTCACTACCGAAGCCGGTGCCGTCGAAGGCAACCCCGATAGCCGGGCCCTCGGCCTTATGCTCCGCAAGGCAGCTTGCGATGTGGGCGTGGTGGTGCTGAACGGGAACCGCGAGTAAGCCCAGCTCGGAGATGACCCGCCGGGCATACTTGGTGGCCAGATACTCCGGGTGCAGATCGTAGGCCACCACCTCCGGGGTAACACGGAAGAGCCTTTTATAGAGCTCGATGGTATTCTCAAAGTGCGCCAGGGTCTCCTCGTTTTCCATGTCGCCGATATGCTGACTTAAGAAGGCATGGTCATCCCTGGTGAGACAGAAGGTGTTCTTCTCCTCGGCACCGCAGGCGAGAACCTGTTTCGAGCGGAAGGGGAGGAAAATGGGGTAGGGGGCGTAGCCCCGGGCCCGTCTTATCGGCTGAGGCGCCTCGTCTACCATCATGAAAACGCTGTCGTCATAGCGGGCGGAGATACTCCGGTTGTGGACTAGGAAGTAGTCGGCGATGCCCTTAAGCCGGCCGAGCGCCTCATCGTTATCCCGGGCAATCGGCTCCTCGCTCAGGTTACCGCTAGTCATCACCAGCGGGCGTCCGGTCTCCCTCAGGAGCAGGTGGTGCAAGGGGGTATAGGGCAGCATCACCCCGAGGTACTTCAGGTTGGGGGCCACCGCGGCGGCAACGCAGGATACGCCGCGCCGCCACCTGAGGAGCACGATGGGGCACTGGGGAGAACTGAGAAGCCTCTCTTCTTCCGGCGATAGCTCGCAGTGCCTGACAATCTCTTCCCGGGTGGCCATCATCACCGCCAGGGGCTTGGCGGGACGCCTCTTACGGCGCCTTAAGGTAGCCACCGCCGTCTCACTAGTGGCGTCACAGGCGAGCTGAAAACCGCCCAGGCCGCGCACCGCCAGAATACGGCCGTCCCTGAGGAGATCGCCGGCGGCTTTTATAAGATCCTCGCTCTCAGTGAGGTCATCGGTGGCTTTCATAACATCCCGGCTCTCAGTGAGGTCATCGGTGGCTTTTATAACATCCCGGCTCTCGGTGAGAGTGCCGTCGGCGCTAACCAGCTCCAGCCGGGGGCCGCACCGGGGGCAGGCGTTGGGCTGGGCGTGAAAGCGGCGGTCCAGCGGGTCGTCGTATTCCCGCTGACACTCGGGACACATGTGAAAACCGGCCATGGTCGTCTTGGGGCGGTCGTAGGGGATATCCTCAATAATGGTAAAGCGGGGGCCGCAGTTGGTGCAGTTGGTGAAGGGGTAGCCGTAGCGGCGGTCATCCGGGTCGAGAAGTTCCCGGAGACAATCCGGGCAGGTGGCAATATCCGGGGAGACGAGCTGGTACTTCCCCCGCTCGGGGCGGCTATCCCGGATTTCGAAGCCGGTATAACCCTGCGGGGCGTGGAAACTTAAGCTCACCCCTTCGATGCGCGCCATGGGGGGAGCCCCGGTCTCAAGGGAGGCGCTGAAGCCCTTTATGGCTGCCTCGTCTCCCTCCACCTCGATGGTCACGCTTCCCGAGGTGTTACGCACCCAGCCGTTCAGCTTATACTGGTGAGCCAGCCGGTAGACGAAGGGACGGAAACCGACCCCCTGCACCACGCCACGCACCTTTATCCTGGCTAATTTGTTCACTACTACCAGCACCATTCCCCACCAGCTAGTTAGGTGACGACCCTCCAACCACTCAGCTGGTAATCGCGGGGCGGGCGAGGTTCCTTAAGGAGAGCCAGCTTACCCTGTTTCCTAAGCCGCTCGTAGATAAGACACCAGGCACAGTCCCGGTCGGGGCTGAGCTCGCACTTACCATCCTTACTCCCACCGCAGGCGCCGCTGAGCAGCCCCTTACTGCACCGGGCTACGGGACAGATACCGCCGGTAGCAGCCAGGAGACAATCGCCGCAGCCGGCACACCTCTCCTCCAGGATGCCCGCCTCCCTTTCCTCGGCACCCATAAAATGGGTATTCTGGGCGGGGAAGATGGGCACCTCCGGGAAGACGCCGGAAAGTGTCTGCACCCCGATGCCGCAGGCCAGGGAGAGCACCGCCTCCACACCATCCATCTGGGGCTTGAGAATAGAGGCGGCGAGATAGTTATCGCACTGCTTGGCGACCGTGGTCACCCTGAAGCTAATGTCCCGCTTCTTGAGCCTGCCCGCTAGCTCAAGCAATTGAGCCAGGGTCTTGGCCTCTCTCAATCCCCGCGGCGGCTGGGTACAGCCGTCGCAGCCGGCAATCAGGATAGTGTTATAGGGGGTAATGAAATCTAAGACCTCATCGAGGGGCTTCTGCGTGGTTACTATCATAGGCTACACCTCTACCCAGTAGACGCTATCTTCCGGGTAAACTGCTCCAGTTCTCTTTCCATCTGCCCGGGGTAGCGCGGCGACACCGAGCAAAAATGAACCCGTTCCTTAAGACCTATCTGGTCTAACCTTGCCATCAGGGCGGCTATGGAGTGCTCCGCCCGGCCGCTTGCCCTCTCCTGCTTACAGTCGTCCTCGGAGCAGGCGGCTATCATAACGCCGCCAACCCCCTGCTGCAGGGCCTCCAGAACGTGAAATCTATCCACCCGGGAGGCACAGGGCAGGTCGATAAAGCGCACCTGGGGCGGCGGCTCACCGTCCAGGGCGGGAAATGATGCCCACTGACAACGAAACACTAAAATCCCGGGGGGCTTCATCTCCCCAGCCAGCCGCCTGATGAGACGGGAGATGCGCTCCCGCTCCCAGTTCTCCAGCTCCAGGGCCAGCGCCGGGCACATGGCGACACACAGCCCGCAGCCGCGGCAGGCGTCCAGGTCGAAGCTAATTCCGCCCGGGCTCTTGAGACCAGCGGCATGGTAGGGACAGTAGAAGACACAGTTACCGCAGGCGATGCACAGGTTGGCGTCGACCTGCACTTTCAGGCTGTGCTCCTTCAGGGTGATGACATCACGCCCGTAGCCGAGCTGGTCGAGGAGGATATTCATGGCGGTTATCTCACGCCGGGCGACGGCGCTACCCCGCTCGAAGCGGCAGTAGTCCTCATCGCAGGCAAGGACGCCTATCTTCTTTATCCCCATGAGCAGGGCCCTCAGGTAGAGCTCGTCAGGGACACGGCCGACACAGGGGACGAGCAGCGGGATGAACTCTGATACCCCGAACAGCCTGGCCACCCCCTTAGTGTCGGGGGCACTGCCACGGCACATGATAACCAGGGTATCGGAGTCGTATTCCCGCTGTGCCCTCTCCAGATAGGCGACCAAAGAGTCGAGGTCATAGTAGAGGACGCTGATGACGCTGGCCGGGCAGTTAGCGTAGCACAGCCCACATACCTGGCACTTGGCGATATCCAGAGTAATCTTGCCCGTCTCGGCATCCCTGGCGAGCGCCTGGTAGGGACACAGGGTGGAACAGACCGAGCAGCTGCTGCAGTAATCCGTATTCTGTTCTACGGCGACTGCCTCTTTCGTAACCGGTTCGCTCAATGTGACCCCTCCCCCCTTAATTTAATGTCAGAGGGCCCAGCGCGATTACCTTATCCACGAACTCGTTCATCGACGAGATAATCTTCGGTGCCTCAGAAGCGGGCAGCCAGTTCCCCATCAGCCTCTCGGGCTCAATGCCGAGCTGGGAGAGCACCCGCTTGAGCAGGAGCACGTTCCGCCCCGCCTTATAGTTACCGGTAACAAAGTGGCAGTCTCCGGGAGGGCAGCCGGAAATCATGACCCCGTCGGCGCCCTTGACGAAGGCATCGAAAACAAAGGTGGGGTCTATCCTGCCCGTACAGTTGGTCTTAATTATTATGGGCCGGAAGTTATCATTAAACTTTGAAGCCATGGCGCGTTCGGCCCCGGGGGGCGAACAGAAGTTACAGCGGAAGATGACGATATTGGGCTTAAAATCATTCATAGCTTCTCCTCACCGATTATTTGTTTCACGGCCAGCGGTATCCGGCAGGCCACCTCCGGGGTGCACCGTTCGGCAAAGGTCTCGTTATCCTTTACCTCAACCGCATAGATACTCACCGACCGGGGCATGTGACACCCCAGCCTCTCCCCGACCTCGAAGGCGGTGGCGATATCCATGCCGTGAAGCGAGGCAAAGTCCAGGTTTCCCCCCAGGTCTTCCAGGCCAAGCTTGTAAAGCTCCCCCGGCCTCCCCTGCCCGGTCTTGATGGAATCGATAACTATGAGCCGGTCATAGCCCGCTATCAGGTCAAGCAGGGACACGGCCGCCTCGTTGGTCTCCTCCGCTGTTATCCCGGGAACCCGCTCCTTAAGCCGCCGGGCAATCTCAATACCGACACCGTCGTCACTGAGAATCGGGTTGCCGATACCCAGAACCAGAGTCCTCATATCCCGCATTTTCTCCTTAAGGCTAATGGGCCGCTTTTAGACGCTAACGACCTCTTTAATCTCCGGTATCTCCGCCCTGAGAACACGTTCAATACCGCTTCTCAGGGTCATGGTCGACATCGGGCAGCCGGCACAGGCGCCCGTGAGCTTGAGCTTTATCACCCCGTCGTCGGTCGCCTCCACCAGCTCGACATCACCACCATCGGCCTGCAGGGCCGGTCTCACCTTATCCAGAACCGCCGCCACCTTGTCACGCATCTTTGCCTCCTATTCCCGATAATTTTGTATAGGTATCAGCCACGGTCTCCGCCAGGGCATCCTTGATGGTGCGGGCCCCGGAGGGACAGACGGTAACGCAGACGCCGCACCGCTTGCACTTGGCATCATCCACCACCGACCTTAATTTACCTTCCACGGTCTCCAGCCTGGAGGCACCGTAAGGACAGACGGCGACGCAGACACCGCAGCCGCTGCACAGGTCGCTATTAACCTCAATCTCCGGTATCTCGGGCTGAAGGCCGAGCATGACACAGGCCTTGCAACTCTTACAGGGGCCACAGCAGAGGCACCTTCTGGCCTCCTCGATTACCTCGGCTAGGGTATATTCCTTCTCAAAGGGCTCGAAGTTGAGCCTCTCTGAAGCCGGAGTCCACTTGAGCTCCGGCTGCAGCTTGTGCCGGACGCGCTCCGGGATGGAGGCGGTCTGGTACTCCTTGTCCTTCCGGCCGGACTTCATGTCCTCCCCCTTGAGGTAGCGGTCGATGGACTCGGCGGCGGCGGCTCCGTCTCTCATCGCCTCCGAGGCAAAGCCCACCCGCCGGACATCGCCGCCGATGAAGACCCCCTCCTTGAGGTTGCTCATCAGGGTAACCGGGTCGATATCCAGCCGGCCCTGCTCGTTGAGCAGGCCCTCGTTCTGGAACATGGTTCGCTCCGGGCCCTGTCCGATGGTTATCAGGAGGACATCGCCACCGATGTAGACCACATCGCTCCGGTCGCACTGCGGGTTGAAGCGGCCGTCGTCGTCGAAGACCGAGGTACACCGGGGGCATCTTATCTGGCTAAACTTACCGTCCTTGCCGACTATCTCCTCCACGCCCCGGGAATAGACCATCTCTATGCCCTCCTCGGTAGCGCCATCTATCTCTTCATCATCGGCCGGGATGCCGTCCTTACATGATTTATCGGCGCACTCCAGACAGACCAGGGTGACCTCTCCCCCCAGGCGGCGCGCCGTCCGGGCGACGTCGAAGGCGACATTACCGCCGCCGACGACGATTACCTTCTTACCCTGATAGAACTGCAGGGGGACGTTCCCCTGGAGGACTTCGTAGAGCAGGTTAAGACCGAACATGACGCCCTCCAGGTCGGCACTCAGCCTCTCCCGCCCGAAGGTAAGCGGCCGCGGGGCAGGGGTGCCGCTGGCGATGAATACCGCCCGGTAGCCCTCCTTCTTCAGGTCGTCAATGGTCATGCCTCCGTCGCCCACCTCGGCACCGAGTCTGACCTCGATATGTGCCACGCGGAGCAGGCTACTGATAACCGAATCGATGACCTCCTGGGGCAGGCGGTAGGCCGGGATAAGACGCATGGCCCCACCCAGCTCGGGGTTCCGCTCCAGGATGGTAACCCGGTAGCCCTTCTTGCTCAGCACGTAGGCGCACATCAAGCCCCCGGCACCGCCGCCGACCACGGCCACCCTCTCCCCGGTGGGCACCGGGAGGGCGGGCATGGTCTTCAAGTACTTGAGGTACTCCTTAGCCACCAGGCGCATCATCATGCGGCGCCTGACCGACCCGGTCTCGTCCTTATAGTTACACTCCTTCTCACAGAGCCCGCAGATATAGGCGCAGAGCAGCGGAAAGAGGGGGCTCTTTTCGTAGACCTCGTTCCCGATTTCAATCATGCGCCGCGCCGCCTCCTCCGGGTCGAAGGGAAGCAGGGCAATCATGGTATGATTTCGCTGAATGTCAATATCCAGAGGGCACCTTATCTGGCAGGGGGAGAGGTATACCTTACCGCCTTCCCCGATTACCTCCTCAACCTGAGCCTGTTTATCCCGTGGCGCATCCTTTGCCATGTGAGCCTCCTAGCTTGCTTCTTTTAAAAATATGCGTCCCAGCTAGCCTCTGCGCAACGCCTTCAGTAAGCCCCCTTGAGCATCATATACCTTCACCTCAAGCGGCATACCCCCGGGCAGGGAGTGTGTGGCACAGGCGTGGCAGGGGTCGTAAGCCCGAAAGGCCATCTCAATCATGTTGAGAATGCCGTCGGGGACCTCTCCATTCTTAATGAGCGCCTTGGCCGCCTTCTCCACCGACATGTTAATCGCCGCCGAGTTGTTCTGGGTGGCCACAATCAGGTTGACCTTAGTCAGGATGCCCTTATCGTCGGTCTGATAGTGATGGATGAGGGTGCCCCGGGGGGCCTCCACGATACCGACCCCTTCCCGGGGGGTTTGGGTGGGGAGATTCACGATGTCGGGCGAGGTAATCTCCGGGTCGCGGGCCAGCTCAAGCACCCGCTCCGAAGCGTAGAGCGCCTCGACCAGCCGCGCCCAGTGGAAGGCCAGGGTACTGTGCACCGGTTTAGTGCCGAGCACGGAGAACAGCCTCTGGTAGGCTTCTTGGGCCAGCGGGGTGGCCATGCCCTCGGAGGCATTCAGCCGGGCCAGGGGAGCCACCCGGAAAACACCGCTCTCCTCGCCGTCAATAAACCCCTTCCAGCCCAGCTTCTTAAGGAAGGAGAAGCGGACATAGGTCCAGGGCTCGACGTGCTCCCGGATGTGGTCCAGGTAGTCCTGAGACCTGAACTTGGCAAACTCCTTGCCGTCGGGACCGACTACCCTTATCTTGCCGTCGTAGAAGTTCACCCGGTTATTATCGTCAACCATACCCATGTAGTAGGTGCGGTGGGAGTAGACATCACCGGTGATGAGGTCAACGTAGTCCTTGTTCTTGAGGACGATGTCATCGAATATCTGGAGGGAGAGCTTGCAGAACTCTACCGCATACTCACCAGCCTCGATAATCCGCTGCCTCTCCTCATCGTTAATGCCCTTGGAAACCCCGCCCGGCAGGGCGCAGGAGGGCATTACCGGCTTACCGCCGATGATGCGCATGATATTCCTCATCCCCTTGCGCATCTGGATGACCTTCTGGCCGGTCTCCAGCCCTGCCTTGGCGATAACCCCCAGGACGTTCCGCTCACCGGCCGGCGCCTGCGGGCCGACCACGAAGTCGGGGCCGCCCAGGAAGTAGAAGTGCAGGATATGGTCTTCCGCCTGAAAGGCATTGTACATGAGCTCCCTTATCTTCTTGGCGGCGGGCGGGGGCTCGACCTTGAACAGGTCATCGAGGGCCTTGGCCGAGGCCATATGGTGGGCGGTGGGGCACACCCCGCATATCATGGTGGTGATTCGGGGCATCTCCTCAGCCGGCCGGCCCACCGAGAACTGCTCGAAGCCCCGAAGCTCGGGAATCTGAAGACAGGCACGCTGGCAGTTGCCGTCATCGTCGAGGAATATCTCTATCTTTCCGTGTCCTTCAAGCCGGGTTATCGGGTCGATGGTTACCTTTCTCATTTGCTTCCTCCTACTCCTTCCATCCGCTTCCTTCTGAGAAGCGAGGAAGGCAGGCTGAATCTGTAGAATGTCCCCGCCGGGTCCGGTATCCTGTTGATTAGCTCCTGGACCTCCCGGTCGCTCATCGTCTCTTCGTCCTCGAGGCCCAGCATGGAGACGAACATGGCCAGGGCCTTGGCCCCCTGGTCGCTGATGCCGTCCATAGGCCCGAAGCAGCCCCGGCAGGGCATGTTGGCCCTGATGCAGGTCTCCCCGCAGCCGGTACGCGTCGCCGGACCGTAGCAGAAGAGCCCCTGTACCAGGAAGCACTTCTCCGGGTCAATCTTAATCTCCCACGGCCTTTTTATCTCCTTGATGGACAGCTTCTCCGGCTTCGAGTCCTTGCGGGGGCAGGTATCGCACAGGGCTATGTTGGGGGCCAGCACCGACCCTACCTCCGGCAGCTTACCGGTCAGGATGGCGTTAACGGCATTCATTATCAGGTCGGGGGGCGGCGGACAGCCGGGGAGGTAATAGTCCACCGGGATGACCTGATCCAGGGCCATGACCGTATCGTAGAACTCGGGCAGGGTAAGCTCATCACCGTCAAGGCTCGTCTTTTCCTGGGGAATAGTTCCCTGGGGATTGTCAACGCTCGGAGAGTCGTGGTAGGCCCACTGGAAAATCGTCTCCCGGCTGCAGAAGTTGCCCAGCCCCGGGATACCCCCCAGGTGGGCACAGGCACCGAAGGCGACCACCAGCCCCGATTTCCGGCGCAGGAGCTTCACCATCTCCTCCTGCTCTTCCAGCCTTACGGAGCCGTTAATGAAGCTGACCGCTATCTCGCCGTCCTTGAGCGCCTCAATATCCTTGCGCTTGAAGTCCAGGGCCACAGGCCACAGGACGATGTCCACGGCGTCGGCTACCTTGAGCAAGTCCTCGTTGAGATCAACTACGGTCTCCTCACAGCCACCACACGAAGCACACCAGTAGAAAGCGACCTTTGGTTTCGCCATGCTAACCCCCCTCTTAATAATAGTCGATAACAGCTTATCAGAAGGCCTGCGTCGGCAGTCTCGATACCCGACAGCCCTGCGCCCTTAAGCCGATACCACCAGCAAACTGAGTCCGCCCTCTATGGGATTCCCTCTCGGGCACAAGAAACAGGCCATATTTAGCTGGTTACTGAAGTCAGGGGTGTCTCTTCCCAACTAACAGCTTGCGAGCCAATTCGTAAAAGTTTAGCATTCCCACCTAAGATTGTCAATTTACTCAAGTAACACCCCGATACGCCAAAATGATTCTTTTTATAGTAATAATAACCATTATCACTATACCAGAAATAGAGTCCACTTTCAAAATTATCGCTGCCTGAAATCCAGGGGAGGGCTAAGCGCCGGATACAGTCTGGCTCCCTAGCGGTCTCCGTGGGGGCTAGACATTAAAAAGAAAGGTTATCACATCACCGTCCTGTACCGGGTAGTTCTTACCCTCCAGGCGTAGAAGCCCCTTCTTACGAGCCTCGGCCAGGCCGCCACACTTGGCCAGGTCGTCATAGCCGATAACCTCCGCCCGTATGAAGCCCCTTTCCATATCGGAGTGAATCTTGCCGGCGGCCTTAAGGGCGCTGGTGCCGCTCTTTATCGACCAGGCCCTGATTTCATCGGAGACCACGGTAAAGAAGGAGACCAGCCCCAGCAGGGCGTAGGCCTCCTTAATGGTGCGGTCAAGGCCGGACTCCCCGATACCGAACCCGCTGCGTAGCTCCTTGGCTTCGTCATCCTCAAGCTGCCCTAGCTCCATCTCCAGCTTGCCGCACAGGGTAACCAGGCTGTATCTTGACCGCGAGTAGCGCGCTCTCAGCTCCGCCTCCAGGGATGCCGCCTGAGGCAGCTGCTCCTCCCCGATATTGACCACTATCAGCAAAGGCTTAGCGGTGAGAAACTGAAAGTGGCCGGCGATTTTAGCTTCATCGGCGCTCAGCTTGAGCTCGCGCAGCGGTATGTTCTTCTCCAGGCTATCCTTAATCCTGGCCATCAGCTCCTGCTCACGGAGAAGCGCCTGGCGCTCCGCTGCCTGAGCGCCCTTTAATGACACCTCTATCTTCTCCAGCCGCCTCTCCAGCAGCACCAGGTCGGAAAAGGTAAGCTCGAGCTCCATGTTGGCGATATCCCGGTCGATATCCAGGCTGCCTTCAACATGGGGGATGGCCTCGTCGCTAAAGGCGCGGACGACGTTAATCAGAGCGTCGACACAGCCGAGCTGATTCAAAAGCTCGCCGCCTATCCCCTTATCCGCCGCCAGCCCCTTGACCGAGGCGCCAATGTCAACGAACCTGACCTCAGCCGGGACCACCTTCTTGGGGTGGAGCATATCGGCCAGCTTCTCCAGACGGGGCTCGGGGACACGGGTAATCCCGAGGTGGGGGGCTAGGGCCTCCCCGTGATAGCCGCCGGTGTCCGCCTTACCCTTGGTCAGGGCATTGAAGACGGTTGTCCGGCCGCTTTTAGCCAGCCCGATGATACCGATATCAATGCTCAACGTTCACATCCCCCGGCCTCTATCCCGGCTGTCATCCGTAGAGCAGGGGTAAGTTTACATAAAGTTTTCGCTCTGCCGACAGCCCCAGGCGGCTAACCGACGCCGGGTGTAATTTTAACCCTTTAGCGCTAACTCTTCAATACCGGGGAAATATCACAGTAGACGGCTTGGCCGGCAGGTATGGTAGAATTAAGAGACCCCGAAAGGAGAGGGTATTGCTGTATATCCTGACCGGCCCGGACGATTTTTCCCGCAGCGAGGCACTCAGCGAAATAAAGAAGGGGCTGGGCGACCCGACGCTGCTAGCGACCAACACCACCGTTCTCCAAGGCGGGCAGCTTGCCCTGGACGAACTGAGAAACGCCTGTGAGACGGTCCCCTTTCTCTCCGAGAAGCGCCTGGTCGTCGTCGAGGGATTGTTAGAGCGCTTCGAACCTAAAGGCCGCTCCGGACGGAAGAGGAATGCCGCCAAGGCCGATAGCCAGAAGGCCGAGCATAAGCCGTGGGCGGACTTCCTGAAGGGCATCCCGGAGAGCACCGTTCTGGTACTGCTAGACGGTAAACTGGACAACCGAAACCCACTGTATCGCGAACTCGGCGCCGGGGCCACGGTAAAGCCCTTCCCGTTGCTGAACAAGGCCGGGCTCCGCCAGTGGCTTGAAAGACGAGTGCGGGCGGAGGGGGGGAGCGGCATTTCCACCCAAGCCGCCGAGCTCCTGGCCAAGCTCGTGGGCAGCAACCTGTGGAGTATGCAGCACGAAATCAAAAAGCTCCTCCTGTTTACCCAAGGCCGCACCATCGGGGAAGAGGACGTTAGAAAACTGGTCGCCAGCACCCAGCAGACCAGCGTCTTCGCCATGATTGACGCCATCCTGGAATCAAAGGTGGCCACAGCCGAGCAATCGCTACAGCAGCTACTGGCCGGGGGGGCTGCCCCCGCCTATCTCATGGTCATGCTGACACGCCAGATAAGAATGATAGCCCGGGTTAAGGAGCTTAAGGCTCAAAGGAAATCGGAAACGGAGATTCAGAACCGGCTGGGGATTGCCTCGGAGTATGCCTTCCGTAAGACACTGGAGCAGGCCAGCCGCTTCCCGGCGGCGCGGATTAGGGAGACATACCGCCGCCTCCTGGAGACCGACCTCGCCATCAAGACCGGAAGGTATGACGGGGAGCTGGCCCTCGATATCCTGGCTGCCGAGCTGTGCTCCCGGGCCCTCAGATAGATAAATCAGGCTTGACAGTCTTAAGGCCCCAATGATAGATTTTGTTTTGCTGCCGAGGCAAGATAGCCAGCTTCGCAGTCTCCCCTGATTCGGGTAGCCACGGCAGGGCGAACCCGTAGTTATTATGGTAGCGGGCAGGGCAGGATGGAAACGGAGCAAGCGGATAACGAGCGTCAACTGAAGGAGCTATGCCGCCGGCTGTCCCCGAGGCGCCTGATTCTGGCCAGCAATCGGGGGCCGATTGAATGCTCCTTAACGGAGAACGGGGAGCTCCACTCCCGGCGGGGCAGCGGCGGGGTGGTTACCGCCCTGAGCAGCCTCAGCAAATACGTAGCGCTCGACTGGATAGCCAGCGCCATGGGGCGGGGGGACAGAGAGATGGCCCAAAGGGCCGAGGGGAAACGCTTCAAAGCCTCGGACGATAACGATAACCTCTATCTCCGCTTCCTGGTCTTCTCACGAAGCACCTACCATAAATACTACAGCGTCATCTGTAACCCACTGCTCTGGTTCCTGCAGCACTATATGTGGAACTCACCGAGTACCCCCAATATCGACATCATCACCCATGACGCCTGGGAAAATGGTTACGTCCCCGTGAACCAGACCTTCGCCAAGGCGGTTATCGAGGAATCGATGAACAGCGACCTGCCCCCGATAGTGATACTGAATGACTACCACCTCTACCTGGCCGCAGCCTATATCCGGCGGCAGTTGCCGGACGTGGTCATCCAGCACTTTACGCACATTCCCTGGCCCTCTCTATCCTACTGGCAGCTATTGCCCGGCTCCATGCGGCAGGCAATCTTCCAGGGCCTGTGCGCCGCCGACATCGTCGGGCTGCAGACAGTGCGCGACGTTTACAACTTCCTTCGCTGCTGTGAATCGTCACTCGACAAGGCCAAGGTGAACTACGAGCGGCACACCGTCAACATAGAGGGCAGGCTCATTCAGGTCAGGGCCTACCCCATCTCCATCGATGTCGCCGGCCTCAAAAAGCTGGTCTCCTCAACCAAGCTAAAGGAATACCAGGCCAAGCTGCGCCCGCTCTGCGGCGAGCAGACCATAGTCCGGGTAGACCGGGCCGAGCCCAGCAAGAATATCGTCCGTGGCTTCCGGGCCTTCGACAAACTGCTGGAACGCTACCCAGAGTTCCGGGGCAAGGTCAAGTTCATCGCCTTTCTGGTGCCGACCAGAAGCCACCTGAGGCCGTACCAGAGATATATGCAGCAGGTAAACGAGCTCATCGAGACCATAAACAGCAAGTATGCCACCGAGGAATGGTACCCCATCGACCTATTCTACGAGAACAACTACGTACAGGCCATGGCCGGCATGAGCCTTTATGACGCCTTACTGGTGAACGCGGTCATCGACGGCATGAACCTGGTAGCCAAGGAAGGCCCCACCGTCAATAACCGTGACGGCGTCCTGATACTATCGGAGACGGTTGGTGCCCACGAGCAGCTGGGGCAGCATGCGCTTACGGTAGCCCCCGCCGACCTAGAAGGAACCACGCAGGCCCTCTACACAGCGCTGACCATGCCCCCCGAAGAGAGAAAGAAACGCGCCCGCGCCCTCAAGGAGTCCATCGAGGCGGAGGATATCACCAACTGGCTCCGGCACCTGCTGGGAGACGCCGTCAGCCTGGCCGAGGAACGTTCTAAGAAAACCCCCTGAGAAAAATGCGCCACATCGCTTACCCCGCTCAGGGGAAGGGCTGCTTCTGCACAAGACCGCCCGGCAAGCCTAGCCTGGCGGGGGCGGCTGCCTCCGGGCTCCGGGGCCGGTCTCCGGCAGCGCGAGGGCGACGCCGACCGCCGCCACCGATACCGCGACCAGCACCAGAAAGGAGTTATCCAGGCTCCCGGTAACGTCCAGGATGCGTCCCCCCACCAACGCCCCGAGAACCCCTCCGACATAGCCCAGGGACAGTATTATGCCGCTTGCCTTACCCACGTCCTCCCGAGGCATCATCTCAACCGGCAGCGCCAGTATGGTGGTGAACCGGGCAATGATGGCCACGCCCACCACGGCCATCAGGAACCAGCTCATGGGTATGGTGGCGTCGATGACCCCCCAGGCGGCCAGGGCAAGAATAATGCCCGGTACCCAGAGAAAGGGCTTCCTCAATCCCAGCCGGTAGGCGAGCCGGGGCATGAAGATGGCAGCCGGGATAGAAACCCAGATAGCCACCGAGGCGATAATCCCGGCCAGCTCCGGGGTCGCCCCCTTTAGCCTCATCAGGGTGGGCACCCAGCCGGTCCAGCTGTAGAAGAAGAAATTGTGCAGCAGCAGCAGACCGGCCGCCAGCCACAGCTTCTTCTGGCGCATTACCTGGCGGAACGGAGTCTTATCCTGGCTCACCGGCCCGGAGCCAGAATCAACGCGGGCCGGTTCTCTAACCAGCGCCCACCACAGCACAGCCGCCACGACAGGCGGGATACTCCAGATAAAAAAGACGCCCTGAAAGGTACCCGTCAGGGGCAGGAAAAGGGGTATCGTGGCCGCCAGGGCAAAGGCGACGCCGACCAGCAAACCGGAGGTGAGCAGCCCGGTGGTCACCCCGGCCCGCTCCCGGGGAAACCAGGCGCTTACCAGCTTGGGTATATTGGGAAAGGAAAGGCCCAGCCCGACGCCGTAGATTAAGGTAAAGGCCAGCAGGCTTGCGGCATCGGTGGCGAAACCCCGCAAAAGGGTGCCGGCCACCATGACGATGGCGCCGATGCCGGTCGCTCTCCTAACGCCTATGCGGTCGGCGAGCAGACCGCCGGGGATAGCCAGGACCACCAGCATCAGAACCGGGGCGATATAGATAAGGCTGGTTTGAGTATGGCTTAAGTGCAGCGCCTCCTTCAGGATATGCTCCATAGGGGGGATACAGAACATGGGGGCCCACATGGCGAAGGCCATCAGCCAGGCACTGACCAGCATGGTTCGGGGTACGTAAGACCCTTGCTCCGACGGCAACCTCAGTGCTCCAAGAGAGAATTCGATAGACCAGCAGGGGAAGAACCCGACCTGCCAGCCCGCTTCGAGACGACCTTTACTATAGCATCAAGTAACCTCCGACCTCAAGCTGAGACTAAAAAGCCAGACTCACCAGTTAATGCCGGAACCGTGCTCGACAAAGCCGCCGAAATAGGCTAAAGTGTTACCGAAGATAAGGGCGCAAATTATCTTGTCCTTAAGCAGGCGGGGGACAGAGAGGAGGCACCATGAAGGTTCGTAAGGCGGTTATCACCGCCGGCGGCTGGGGGACGAGGTTCTTACCCCTCACCAAGTCCCAACCCAAGGAGATGCTGCCCCTGATAGATAAGCCGCTCATCCATCATGCCGTGGCCGAGGCCATAGATTCCGGTATCGAGCAGATTATCCTAGTGACCGCCCTGGGTAAGAACGCCATCGAGAACTACTTCGACCGCTCCTTTGAGCTGGAGTATTTCCTGGAGAAGAAGGGGGAAAGGGAGCTCCTTAGAGAAATGCGCACCATCTCCAATCTGGCCAATATCTGCTACATCCGGCAGAAGGAGCAGCTGGGTCTCGGTCACGCTATTTTTGAGACCAGGGGTATTGTCGGTGATGAGCCATGCGCCGTCCTGCTCCCCGATGACATTATCGCTAGCCGGGTGCCCGCCCTTAAGCAGCTGCTTAGTGTCTACGAAGAGCACCAGACCAATGTCATCGCGGTGCAGCGGGTCAGCCGCCAGGAGACGGTAAACTACGGTATTATCAAGTCGCAGCCGATTAAAGAGCGTCAGCACCGGGTCCTGAGCCTGGTGGAGAAACCGGAGCCGGACGAGGCCCCCTCAAACCTGGGGATAGTGGGGAGATACGTCCTCATGCCGGAGATATTCGCCACCCTCAAGGTAACGCCGCCGGGTAAGAAAGGGGAGATTCAGCTCACCGACGCCCTGCAACTGCTGCTTGAGCGTCAGGAAGTAATTGCCTGCGAGTTCGAAGGGACAAGGTACGACACCGGCACCCCTCCGGGCTGGCTCAAGGCAAACATAGCCTTCGCCCTGAACCACCCCGACATCGCCCCGGAACTCAGGGAATATCTGCGTAAGCTCCTCTGACCACCGGGGCGGCCCAGGCTACCGGCTCCCGCGCTACACCAGGCGCCGCTTCGTTGACAGGCAGCCCGACTTACACTAAAATCGTATCGTATCTCTTTTTATTTTAAGCAAGGCAGGTAGACCGTGACCGGTGACGAAATCCGGGACGCATTCTTAGAGTTCTTTGCGGACAAAGGCCATAAGGTCATGGCCAGCTCATCCCTGATACCCAGCGGCGACCCCACCCTGCTCCTCACCAGCGCCGGCATGGTGCCCTTCAAGCCCTACTACCTGGGCGAGGAGCTGCCGCCCAATCGCCGCCTTACCTCGTGCCAGAAGTGCTTCCGGACAACCGATATCGAGGCGGTGGGCGACCCGCACCACCTTACCTTCTTTGAGATGCTGGGGAACTTCAGCATCGGTGATTACTTCAAGCGCGAGGCCATCGACTGGGCCTGGGAGTTCGTCACCCGGAACCTAGCGCTTACGCCCTCGAGACTGTGGATAACCATCTTCCACGACGACGAAGAGTCCTTCGGCTACTGGCGGGAGACAGGCGTCCCCGAGGAGAGGATACTGAGGTTCGGGGAGAAGGACAACTTCTGGGGGCCGGCCGGTAACTCCGGGCCCTGCGGCCCATGCAGCGAAATCCACTACGACCTCGGGCCGGAGGTCGGCTGCCAGCGTCCCTCCTGCGCCCCCGGCTGCGACTGCGGGCGCTTTTCCGAAATCTGGAACCTGGTATTCACCCAATATAATCAGGACGAGAGCGGCAAGCGTACTCTGCTCCCCAAGCCCAATATCGACACCGGCATGGGCCTGGAGAGAGCCGCCGCCGCCTTGCAGGGCAAAGGCTCGGTCTACGAAACCGACCTCTTTTTGCCCCTGCTGGAGTGCGTCTCCGCCCTGGCGGGGAGGCGCTACGGCGCCGACGACGAAGCCGATAACGCCCTGCGCATCGTGGCTGAGCACGGGCGGGGGATTACCTTTCTCATCGCCGACGGGGTTCTCCCCGCTAACGAAGGGCGGGGCTACGTCCTGCGCCGCCTGCTGCGCCGCGCCGCACTCTTCAGCCGACGGCTGGCCGAGGGGAAACCCTTCCTCACCGAGGTCGCCAAGACCACGATTCAGAAGATGGGCCACGTCTATCCCGAGATAAGGCAGAAAGAGGACTTTATTCTCCGGGTTATCGCCAGCGAGGAGGACAGGTTCAGCGAGACGCTCAGCATCGGCTTAAGGCTGCTTGACGAAATCATGGAGAAAGCGTGCCACCGCAAGCCAGCCCGCATCTCGGGAAAAGAGGTCTTCAAGCTCTACGACACCTACGGCTTCCCGGCGGAGCTGACTACGGAGGTCGTCTCCCGCTCCGGTCTCTCGGTAGACCTGGCCGGCTTCGAAAAGGAGATGGCCGGGCAGCGGGAGCGGGCCCGGGCCGCCCACAAGTTCGAGGGGAAGGGGAACGTTAGGGTAGGGGGACAACTTGACATAAAGGAAACCCGGTTCGTCGGCTATGACCGGCTCGGCTGTAAAGCAGCCATTACCGAGATTCTGGTCGATAGCAAGCCCGCCGCTACGGTAAAGGAAGGCGAGGAGGCAAGCCTTATCCTGGACTCCACCCCGTTCTACGCCGAGATGGGGGGGCAGCTGGGGGACACCGGTGACATAATCGGTAAAAAAGGCAAGTTTCTAGTGACCAACACTATTTACGGCCCGCAGGATGTCGTCCTCCACCAGGGGAAGGTCACCGAGGGCAGCCTGACTGTCGAAGATGAAGTCGAGGCGGTGGTGGACCGGGAGCGGCGGCTGGATATCGCCCGCAACCACACCGCCACCCACCTCTTGCAGCTGGCGCTGCGTCAGGTGCTGGGCGAGCACGTTGAGCAGCGGGGCTCGCTGGTAGCCCCGGAGCGGCTCAGATTCGACTTCTCCCACCTGGAGGCGCTGACCGGGGAGGAAATCCGCCGGGTAAGCCACATCGTCAACGATACCATCCGCCGTAACCTGCCGGTATACGGTCAGCTTACGTCCTATAAGCAGGCGGTAGCGGAAGGCGCCACCGCCCTCTTCGGTGAGAAATACGGCGACGAGGTCCGGGTGGTGAAGATAGGGGAGACCGCAGTCAGCGCCGAGCTCTGCGGCGGCACCCACGTGGCGTCTACCGGGGAGCTCGGCCTCTTCCAGATTACCAGCGAGGGCGGTATCGGCACCGGACTACGCCGCATCGAGGCGGTTACCGGTCGGGGGGCTGAGGAGTACGTCGCTAATCAGCTAACTAGTTTACATAATATTGCCGAATCTCTCAAGACATCGCCCGGTGAGCTTGAGGATAGGGTAGCAGAGCTGGCCGCCGAGCTGGACGGAGAGCGCCGCCGGGCGCTAAATCTGGAGAGAGAGCTCGCTCACAAAGTAGCCGCCTCGCTAGCGAGCCAGGTAGAGGTGGTCAACGGGGTGAAGGTGCTCGCCGCCAGGGTGCCGTCCTGCCGGCTGGAGACACTTCGGGAGACCAGCGACCAGCTCCGCGAGCAGCTAAAGAGCGCGGTCATCGTTCTGGGCACGATACATAACAATAAGCCCCTGTTTCTGGCGGCGGTAACCCCAGATTTGGCGGAGCGGGGCTATCATGCCGGCGAGATAGTTAACAGGGTAGCCGGGGTAGCCGGGGGCAGGGGAGGCGGCAAGGCCTGGTTCGCTCAGGCCGGGGGCAAATACCCAGAAAAGCTGGATGAGGCGCTGCGACTGGTAAGGGACTTCATTCAGGGGGGAGGTCAGCACCACGCGCAGCCTGGGTCTTGATATCGGCGACCGTCGGATCGGGGTGGCCCTCAGCGATCCCCAGGGCATACTGGCCAGCCCGCTTACCGTTATCTCCCGCCAGAGCGAGGCGGCGGACATTGCGGCCATCAGTGACCTTATCACCCGGTATCAGGTCGAGCAGGTCATCGCGGGCCTACCCCGCTCCATGGACGGCAGCCTGGGCCGGCAGGCAGAAAAGGTACAGACCTTTGTCCGCAGCCTGAGCCGAGGGTTGCCGGTTCCCTTAGAGTTCAGAGACGAGCGCCTGTCTACGGTATCCGCCCGGCGCCTGATGCGGGATAACAAGAAAAGGGGAGGCCGGCATGATGATGCCATAGCTGCGGCTCTCATCCTGCAGATGTACCTGGATGAGAGCGCCAGCCGGGAGCTTGACAGCCCGCCGACAGAGATTTAACATATCTCCAGTAGCCAACAACGGAAGGGTCAGTTTGGGCCGAGGTGATATTATGACTAAAAGAAAGGTCAAGCGCAGCTACTTCGAGAGCCTCTACGAAATGGCTGCCGCCATGAACTCAGCCCGTACCCCGGAAGAGGTGCTCTCCTCCATCGTGGAGAACGTAGTCGATACCCTGGGGGCCAAGGGCTGCTCCATAATGCTCCTCACCCCGGACGGTACGAGGCTGCTCCATACCGCCGCTCACGGACTGAGCGACTGGTATATCAGAAAAGGGCCTTACCTAGCGGACAAGAGTATTGCCGAGACACTGGCGGGTAAGCCGGTTACCATTCTGGACGCGTCCACTGACGAGCGCATGCAGTACCCAGAGCAACAGACCAAGGAGGGGGTTGCTTCCATCCTGTCCGTGCCCATGATGCTTAGAGACGCGGCTATCGGGGTAATGCGGGTATACACCTCAGAGCCGCACCACTTCAGTTCGGATGAAATCTCCTTCGTACGCGCGGTAGCCGATCTGGGCGCCATCGCTCTGGAGAACGCCGAGCTTTACGAATTCGTCCACAAGGACTACGTGACCATCAGGCGGGAGCTACTTGAGTGGCGGGCCGCCTTCGGTGACGAATGGATAGGACAGGGGCCCGAGGTTGTGGCCCACGACTGGTGGAAGTTTATCTAGCCGCCGCCTTGCTTTTGGCATCACCAAACGAGCCGCTGGCTGGCTGGTATCCCCGATTTCAGGTCGGGCTCGGCTAATATATTAAAAGGCATAAGGCTAGTATAACCCCGGCTGGAACCTCAGAGGCAGACCTAGCCCGGGATAAATAATTAACATCGAAGGATTGATTTTACTGGTGACCGCAGACCTCACCCTGGCTATTGGAATAATGGTAACCGTCGGTTTGCTCGGCGGGGTATTATCAAACAAGCTAAAGTTTCCTCGGGTTACTGGCTACATTATTGTCGGTATTATTCTCAGTCCTTCTGTCCTGAATCTCGTTTCCAAGGCTACCATTGAGAGACTGGATATCATCACTCACGCCACCCTGGGTGTCGTCGCCTATTTAATCGGCGCCAGTCTCCGTATGGAATCAATCCGAAAGCTGGGTAGAAGCATCGCCTGGATAACCCCTATTCAGAGTCTGGGCGCCTGGCTCGTGGTCACCCTGGCCCTGGCCTTCATCGCCCCCCGTATCACGCCCGTCCCCGGGGCCACCTTCATGAACGAATACTTCCCCATGGCCCTGGTCGTCGGGGCGATAGCTTCGGCGACGGCGCCGGCGGTAACCATGGCGGTAATCCGCGAGTTAAAAGCCAGAGGGCCGCTGACCACGACCCTGCTGGCGGTAGTCGCCCTTGACGACGCTATCGCCGTCATTGCCTTTGCCGTTGCCTCCGGGGTTGCCCAGTCCATGGTAATCGGCAGCAGCAGCATACCGCTCTACCAGTTGGCGGCGGTTCCTTTCCTGGAGATAGCCAAATCCATCGGCATCGGTGCCGGCCTGGGCTTTGCCTTGGTGTACCTCACCAAGCTCGTTAAGACCCGCGCCCTGCTGTTAGCCGCAGTCCTAGGAATGATTCTACTGAGCACAGGGCTAGCCACCTTCGCAGGCGCCTCACTAATTATGGCTAACATGACACTCGGTTTTGTGGTCGCCAACAGAATACCGGACAGTGAAGCTATCGGCGTAATTGAAGGCATTGAAGAGGTTGTTTTCGCCATCTTCTTTGTGTTTTCAGGTATGCACTTTGAGGCTAGCGTTATGAGAACAGCCGGCACCCTAGCACTAGTGCTCTTCGGAGTCAGATTCGCCGGCAAATACTTCGGGACGGTAATCGGCGCTAAAATCTCCCGGACGTCAGACGAGGTGAAAAAATACCTCGGTTTCGCCCTGGTACCCCAGGCAGGCGTCGCCCTCGGCCTAGCGCTACTCGCCGAGGAGATGTTCCCCACCCTGGGACACCTGCTTTTTAACCTGGTCCTGGGTTCAGTTATTATAAATGAGATTGTAGCCCCACCGCTAACCAAATATGCCATTACCAAGGCTGGCGAAGCCGGGGGAGTCGCCGAGTCAGCGCCGGGAGCCCAGTGAGCCCCCCTTTAAGTCTGCGAAAGAACTAGAAATACCGAGGCCGAGTTGACCTATGCCCAACAAGATTTCTACGACCATATATTATCAACTATATATTATATTCTGACAGATATTTGGAAGGCGATATAAGACGTATTAGGGTAGACTGTTTACATGGTTAAAGAATCCTTACTAGCCATAGGGGTAATGGTCGCAGTCGGGCTGCTCGGCGGAATGCTGGCGAATAAGCTCAAGTTCCCGAGAATCACCGGCTACATTATTATCGGCGTTCTGCTGAGCCCCTCCATCTTAAATCTGGTACCGCAAGCCACCATAGAGTCCTGGGATATAATCAGCACTGTAGTCCTGGCCATCATTGGTTACGCCATCGGCGGCAGTCTTCGCCTGGAGTCGATAAGGAAACTGGGCGGAGGTATTGCTTG
>Ga0315554_1000451_pt1 | contig 24227 bp, 21 predicted proteins | sample SalMarSW160370MG_FD_202114 | JGI IMG/M metagenome (GOLD analysis project Ga0315554, IMG submission 202114) | Salt marsh sediment microbial communities from the Plum Island Ecosystem LTER, Massachusetts, United States - Salt Marsh Sediment SW1603-70 ...
CTTTCCTGTCAGAATGGTCCTCGAAAGCATGATCGATCACCGGGTAGGGAGGTGAGGTGTGATGTCCGCGAGGATCTCACGATACCTGTTTGTCCCGTTCATGCTCATCTGGATATCGACCGGAGCCTGCCTCGGCCAGCTGTCCACGCCGTGGTCCTGGGGACCGATCCTCGGCGCCGTAGGGGAGGACTTCGTCGCCATCACCTGGATGACCCATCGCGCCGTCGGGTTCGATCTTCGATACGGCCTCGCGCAGGTGTACGACGCCACCGGGAAGTGGGAGGAGATCCTCACGTTCGATCGACACGAGGGCGTCGCGGAGATCTGGCTCCAGGATCTGATGCCCGGATCGACCTATCGGTATCAGCTGATCTTCTACGAGGGGGATGCCGTCTACCCGACTGAAGTCGGGAGCTTTGCCACGTTCGCCCACGACGCGCGCTCCTTCTCGTTCGTCGTCTACGGCGCGACCCGATCGTTCCCGGATCGTCACAAGCTGGTCGCCGACACGATCGCGTCGAACGAGGAGGCTTCCGTGGTCTTCCATGCCGGAGGCCTCGTCGACACGCCGACCGAGGAGCACTTCGATAACTTCTTCTGGGCGATCGCCGATCTTGCCCGTTCCCATCCGTTCATAACGATCATCGGGGACCGAGACTCGGACGGCTCCCTCTACTACGACGACCTCGCTCTGCCCGTCGGGGGCGGGTTCGAGGACGAGGAGTGGTGGTCGTTCGATTACGGGAACGTCCACTTCGTCGGTCTCGACTCGACGCTCGTCGAGTCGGCGGACGACGCCGCGATGCGCGCCGAGATCGCATGGCTGGAGAACGACCTCGCCCAGGTCGTCGGGAAATTGATCGTCGCCTTCTCGTACGACGCGCTCTACAGCGCGTCGTACGCCGGAGGGAAGAACGAGGCGCTCTGCGCGGCCTGGGAGCCCCTGTTCCGATCCTACGGTGTCGACGTCGTGTTCAGCGCGTCCGAGACCTGCTACGAGCACGTCTACCGGGGCGGGATCCACTACGTGACCACGGGAGGAGGTGGGGCTCCGTTGATCGCCGCTCCGGAGGGAACCGTCCCGGGGACCGTCTTCAGACGGTACGGGATGCTCCACTACATCCGCTGCACGTTCGCCGATGACAGTCTGCTGATCGAAGCGATCCCGGTCGCCTCCGTCGTCGACGACGTGATCTATCTCGCCGCGAGCGGGCGCTCGATCGATTCGGTGCTGCTGCGCGCCGCGGACTAGGTGGGGAAGCCGAACGGAGAGCGGCTCTCTCCCGGCTGGTCGGGACGCCCGGATTTGAACCGGGGACCTCTTGCGCCCCATGCAAGCACGCTACCAGGCTGCGCCACGTCCCGATGTGCACCATGGTACCCACGGAATCGCGATGCGGCAAACGGACGCGCCCGGCGCGGTGCGGGCGCCTAGGAGCGGGCCGTCCGGATCAGGTCACGGATCAGGCCCGGTGAGTGATACCGCCACGCGATCTCCTCGATCACGTCCTCCGAGAGGCCGTTCCGCCGGAGCCGGCGTTCGAAGGCGTGCCGCGACCGCCGGCGGGCCCACAGAAATCCGATCGCGAACCCGATCACCTGTCCCAGGAGCCAGATGACGAGCATCGCGACCGAGATTCCGATGATGATCCGAACCACGAGTTTCAGTCTTCGTCTCCTCCGCGCTTGGACTTGGTGGCGAAATCGCCGATGTTCATGTTCAACCCGCCCTTGCCGCCGAGGATCTCACGCAGGTTGAGGACGTAGCCGCGCGCCATGTCCAGCGCCTCCTCCTTCGGGATCCCCGCCTCCACGAGCTTCTTGTAGAACGTCGACACCGCGTCGGCCATGTTCTCGGCCGCTTCCTTGGAGTAGATAATGTCTCTCAACCCCCGAAGAAGACCGGGAACCTGGTCCGAAACCGCCGCGAGCAGATCGCGAAGGTCGTCCACGCTCTTGATGAAATCGGAGTCGCTCATCGTTTCCCTCCTTTCCTTTCGGTATTGAACAGGCGGATCCTCCGCCCCAGGATGTTCAGATCCCCTCGTATCGGGATGTCCCTCTTCCGCAGGCTGGCGCCGAGCGAGAAGCCGAGGAAGAACGACCCGACGTCGAGCTGGGCCAGCTTCCTCCCGAACGCCCGCTGAACGACCCGATCGCGCAGACGACTCGACGCGCCGGGCGCCCCGCCGACGATCGCCCGCACGTCCGACCGCAGCCGCATCGTCATGACCAGGTCGTCGCGGCATCGCTCGCACTCGCTGAGGTGCGCCGCGACGGCCCGCTCCTCCTCCCCCGAAAGCGTCCCTTCGACGTACCAGGGAATGAGTTCCCGAATCTCCGTGCATCGGCTCATGCCAACGCCTCCCCGAGCCGCTTCTTCGCATGGAACATCCGCGATTTCACTGTCCCTGTCGGGATGTCAAGAATCGCTGCGATCTCCCCGTACGACAATCCTTCGTAGAACGTGAGGAAGACGACCTCCCGGTGGTCGTCCGACAACTGGTTCAGCGCGCGCGCCACCCGCTCCTGGCGATGGATGCCGGGAGCCGGATCGGGCTCGACCAGGGGCACGTCCGGGACCCGCTCCGTTCGGATCTCCCTGCGGACGAGGCTGTACGCCTGGTTCCGGGCAATTCCGAAGATCCACGTGGAGACCTTCGAGCGGCCCGAGAACTTCGATGCTCCCTTCCACACGGCGATCATCGTCTCCTGAACCACCTCTTCGGCGAGGTGCTTCGCCCGCAGGATCGTGTACGCGTACCGATAGACCCGGTCGGAGAAGCGATCGTAGAGCTGCCTGAAGGCCTCGTCGCTTCCCGTTGCCACGCCTGCGATGAGTTCACGGTCGGAAGCCACCGCACCTCCCTACGCCCGCACATCGATCGCCTTCCACACGGTCGGGAAGCGTCCGCCCTTCGCGGCCATCCCGCTCCGTTTCTGCGGCCGCGTCCGAGGGGGACGAACGGCCGCCGGACGTGCGCCTCCCGTCCGTCCCTCATCATACGCCAGGACCGCCCGGTCGGCTTCCGTTCGTCCGATCCGTCCCATGTCGTCCACCTCCCCGTCAATCGGTGTGTCGGCCGCCGCGGCCGGCCGGTTCAACAAGCGCGGGGAAGGGACGGATCGGGGAAGCGCCGACACGGGGTTCACCGCGGGCCGGGAGGCTTACAGCCAGGCCTCGATCTCTTCGGGCGTGAGCCGTGTCGGATAGCCAGAATAGCGGATGTAGCCGGTCCGATCGATCAGGAACGTGCGCGGGATGCCGCCGACGCCGTAGAGCGCCTTGACGGCCCGGGCCTCCTCGAGCGATCCCCAGAGGACGTTGTCGGTCTCGTATCCGTTCTCGGTGAAGTAATCCCGGGCCCGCTGCTCGCTCCTGTCGAGGCTGACGACGAGGAGGACGACCCCGCGGTCCGCGTAGTCCTGTTGCAACGCGTGAAGCTCGGGGAACGTCGTCGTACACGGTTTGCACCACGTCGCCCAGAAGTCGAGGAGGACGACGCGGCCGCGGTAGTCGGAGAGCGACACGTCGACACCGTCGAGGCTGCGGAGGGTGAACTCCGGCGCCGGTGCCGGCTCCTCGTCCACCCCACCGAGGAAAGCAACCGACACGGCAACAAGACCGACCAACGCGAGGACAACCCAGATCCCAACGTCCTTCACGATCCCCCCTCATCGATGCGATCCCCCAGTGTATCCCCCGGCGGGACCGGCCACAACGGAAGGACGCGAGGCTGTGGATGGACTTGCGACCGCTCTGGACGCGGCGCAGTTGGCTAGTCGATAAGGGTTCGCGCTTCGTCGGAGACGGCTTGCTCAAGGAGGTGAAGGTCCCCGTGCTCAGCGAGCTCGTTCAAGACGTACGTTCGGACGGCACGGTTGAGCTCCTCGACGAGGGAACGCTCGTTTGCCGCTGCGATCATGGCCAGGGTTTCCAGCATGACGGTGTCCAACACCTTGCCGTCCTCGAGCGACATCCGGTTCCCTCCCCACGGAACCCCCTCCCATACTGAATACCGGAACTCGGCCCACCCCGTCAAGCGCCACTTGTCCCGCCGCCGAGCTCGGCTGAGACGGGCGCAAAGCGGCGCGAATACGCAGTTGCAGCGCCCAGACTGCACCGAATGCCATCTCGGGAAGGCGCAATCGTACGCGGTTTGCTCCGGCGGGCGGAACTTCGTCACCCCTCCGCATGTCCCCCATTTGATGGAGACATTTGCGGCAGTCGGCGACCGCGACAGGAGCCGGACCGCGGTCGGGATCACGGCTCGATCCAGGTATACTATCGTCCGACGATGACGACACACAGAGAGGAGCCGATGCCGGTCTTCGCGCGAGCCGTCGTCGAGGCCTGTCGCAACCTGTCCGGGTTCGAGGCGACGGAGACGGTGGAAGCCGGACCGATCCGCGTCGTCGCGAGGGTCGGGTGCCATCGTCCGGAACGCCTCACCGTGGAGTACCGGACCTACGTGAACCCGTTTCTCGAGCTGGAGGAGCGCCTGACCGGAGACGCGGATCACACCGCCGACGAGATCGTCGGCCTCTCCTTGTACTTCGATGGCGCCCAGACCTGGCTGTACGACGCCTCCACCGGCGTCTGCATCGTCAAAGCGTCCCGCTCCCTGTTCGAACCCCTTCCCGAGATGCCCCTGCTCGGAGAAATCGGGTACCTTCGGGACTTGCTCCACGACTTCCTCCTCCGCGACCTCGGGATGGAGACGATCGACGGTCGCGATGCGCGGGCACTGTCGTTGAAGCCGAAGCGCGCGCATCGCGCACGCGCCTTCAAGAGGGTCGCTTTCCTCACGTCGAGGGCGTCGGTCGCGTTCGACGTGGAGACCCTGTTCCCGGTTCGCTTGAGCTTCTCTCCCGCGCCGTCCTCTCAGACCCACCAACTCCTCGGGCCCGACGGCCGCGTGACGATCCGCTACAGCGGGATCCGCATCACGCCCGATGCGCCTCCGCCCTTCTCGCCACCCGAAGGGACGCGCGTCTTCCACGAGGCGTGGCTCGGGGTCGACGAGCTGTCCACGCGCCTCCCCTTTCCGCTCTCGCTCGACCCCTTCCGCGAGACCGAGTACGCGTCGATCGATGCGGGTGCGCTCCTCACCGAGGACACGGAGCACAGGAGGGCCTACTGCGCCGCTACGTTCGTCCGCCGCACGGAGGGCGAGGACGAGCGAACCGGATTCGTCACCTTCCGCGTCGGCAACTACCTGAGCCGGAACATGGCCCGACGAAGGGTGACGGCCGCGGAGTCGGGCGAGGAGCTGACGATCGCCGATCGGCCCGCGCGGTTCTTCGATCGCCGGAAGTTGTGGGAGGACCACGCGGCCGGCATTGAGCCGTCCCAGGCCCCGCGCGAGCTGGTCTGGGAACGGGACGGCGTCTTCTGGTTTCTCACCGGGGTGAACGTCGAGCGTCCTGAGCTCGTACGACTTGCGTCCGAACTGACGGAGAGGAGCGCGCCTCCACCGGAGCCTCCGGCGGACGAAAGGTCCGCCACCGTCGGCGGATCGACGTCTTGACAGCCGCCGGGATCTCAAAGACCCTTTCCACGAAATGGCCACCGACCCGAAACGAGAGATCGAACTGCTCCGTCAGGAGATCGAGCATCACGACTACCTCTACTACGTGCTCGATCGTCCGGAAGTGTCCGACGCTGAGTACGACGCGCTCTTCCGGCGCCTGATCGAACTCGAATCCGAGCGCCGCGATCTGGTGACCCCCGATTCGCCGTCGCAGCGCGTCGGCTCGGCACCGGCCGACGGGTTCGCCACGGTCCGGCACTCCGTCCCGATGCTCAGCCTGGGAAACGCGTTCGACGAGGAAGGCCTTCGCGACTTCGACCGGCGGATCCGAGCGATCCTCGATACGGACGAGGTCACCTACGTCGCCGAGCCGAAGCTCGACGGCCTCTCGGTCGAGCTCGTCTATCGGGACGGCCTTTTCAGCCAGGGATCGACGCGCGGCGACGGCCGCGACGGAGAGGACGTCACCGCGAACCTCCGGACGATCCCCTCCGTCCCGCTCCGCCTCCGCGCGGACGCCGGGACCGTGCCCGATCTCCTGGAGGTCCGAGGCGAGGTCTACATCGATAAAGCGGACCTGAGCGCGCTGAATGCCCGACGGGAGGAAGAGGGCCTGCCGCCCTTCGCCAACCCACGGAACCTCGCGGCCGGATCGCTCCGCCAGCTCGACCCGCAGGTGACGGCGGGGCGGCCGCTGAAGATCTACTGCTACGATGTCGGTCGGCTCGCCGGGATGACGATCGAGTCGCAGGCCGAGCTGCTGAGCGGGCTCCCGGCCCTCGGCCTTCGCGTCAACCCCCTGTACGAGGTCTGCGTCGGGATCGAGCCGGCCGTCGCGTTCTACCGCAGGCTGATGGAGGAGCGAGACGACCTCCCCTACGAGACGGACGGCGTCGTCGTCAAGGTCGACGACTTCGCCGCGCGGCGGACCGCCGGGACCGTCAGCCGAAGCCCCCGCTGGGCGATCGCCGGGAAGTTCCCGGCGCAGCAGGGGATCACGCGGCTCACCGACATCGTCGTCTCCGTCGGGCGGACGGGGGTCCTCACCCCGATCGCCGTCCTCGAGCCGGTGCGAGTGCACGGGGTGGAGATCACGAGCGCCACGCTTCATAACGAAGACGAGATCGAGCGGAAGGGCGTCCTGATCGGCGACACGGTCGTCGTCCAGCGCGCCGGGGACGTCATCCCTCAGGTCGTCAGGGCGCTCCCCGAGCGCCGGACCGGGGAAGAGCGCCGTTTCACGATGCCCAAGACCTGTCCCGCCTGCGGCTCGGACGTCGTCCGGTTCGAGGGCGAGGTGGCGCACCGATGCCTGAACACCGCCTGCCCGGCCCGGTTCCAGCAGTCGATCCTCCACTTCGTCTCCAGAGGGGGTCTCGACGTCGAGGGGCTCGGGTACAAGCTCGTCCGCCAGCTCGTGGAGAAGGGGCTCGTGACCGCCTTCGCCGATCTATTCCGGCTCGAGCGGGAGACGTTGATCGGATTGGAGCGGCTCGGGCCGAAGTCGGCCGACAATCTCCTGGCGGCGCTGGACGCGGCGAAGGACGTGCCGCTCGGCCGGTTCCTGTTCGCGCTCGGCATTCCCGAGGTCGGAGACCGCGCGGCGGAGATCCTCGCCGAAGCGTTCCACTCGCTCGATCGGATCATCGACGCCGACGAGGAATCCCTCACGTCCCTCCCGGAGATCGGCCCGAAGACGGCGGCGGGGATCGTCGAATTCTTCCGGAACGAGGCGAACCGGAGGACGATCGCCGAGCTTCGCGACGTCGGCCTGAGGGTCACCGCACCGGCCGCGGGCGAGCACGCCGGCCCGCTCGCCGGGAAGCGCTTCGTCTTCACCGGAACCCTCTCCTCGATGACGCGAAGCGAGGCGGGCGAGCGCGTCAAGACGCTCGGTGCGACCGTCTCCTCCACCGTGAGCCGGACGACCGACTTCGTCGTCGTCGGGGCGAACCCCGGCTCGAAGGCGGACAGAGCGCGGGACCTCGGCGTCCGACGGCTGGAGGAGGCGGAGTTCCTCTCGCTCCTCGAACGACATGGCTGAGCCGCTCCTTCTCGACCTCCCCCTCGGCGCCCTTCGGGATCGGCTGGCCGAGCTCGGGGAGCCGCCCTATCGCGCCGAGCAGATCTGGCGCGCCGTCTATCGCGATCTGGTCAACTCCTACCGCGAGATGACGACCCTCCCGGTCCGGCTCCGGGCCGAGCTGGAGGACCGGCTCCCCTTCGGCGTCCTCCGCGTTGAGGCGGCGCAGGAGAGCCGGGACGGCCGGACGCGGAAGACGCTCCTGCGGCTCTCGGACGGCGAGGCGATCGAGACCGTCTCGATGCGGTACGACGATCGGCGGACCGTCTGCGTCTCGACCCAGATCGGGTGCGCGATGGGCTGCCGGATCTGCGCCACCGGACAGGGCGGATTCAAGCGCCATCTCTCGTCCGGCGAGATCGTTTCGCAGGTCCTCCACGCCGCGCGGGACTTCCGGCAAGAGGGCCGGCACCTGACGAACGTCGTCTATATGGGGGCGGGAGAGCCTTTCGCGAACTACGATGCCACCCTCGCCTCGATCCGCGTCCTCAACGATCCACGGGGGTTCGGACTCGGCGCGAGGTCGTTCACCGTCTCAACCGTCGGGATCATCCCGGGGATCGAGCGGTTCGCGGACGAGGACCTGCAAGTCAACCTGGCGGTCTCTCTCCACGCCGCGAACGACGGGCTGCGAGAACGTCTCCTTCCGATCGACCGAACGTATCCGCTCGGCCCTCTCCTCCGCGCATGCCGGGACTACGTCGACCGGACGAACCGTCGAATCACGTTCGAGGTCGCCCTCATCGCCGGAATCAACGATTCGCAAGCCCACGCCCGCGAGCTCGCCGACCTGCTGCGCGGGCTCCTCTGCCACGTGAACCTGATCCCGCTCAACCCGGTCCCCGGCCTCGCCTGGAAGCGGAGCTCGGACGAGCGGGTCGGTCGGTTCTCCGAGGTGCTCGAGACGCGCGGCGTCCCGGTGACGATTCGCGTCCGTCGGGGGGTGGAGATCCAGGCCGGATGCGGCCAGCTCCGTGCAGGGCGGATCGACCCGGTCGGTTGAATCGAGCGTCGGCCGTCGCTATTCGGTCAGCAGGCTCCGATACGCCTCGAGGGCCTGCTCCCCCCACCGGTCGGTGATGCTGTCCATCCCCTCACGCACCAACTGCCGGACGCGCTCGCGGCTGATCTTCATGATCCGGCCGACCTCGGCGAAGTTGTGCGGGCATCCGTCCTCGATCCCGTAGTGAAGGCGGATGGCGAACGCCTGGCGAGCGGGGATCCTGTCGAGGACCGCCTCCAACTCGTCGCGGAAGAGGAGCCGAAGCGCCTCGTGCTCGGGGGAGAGGCCATTCTCGTCGATGATCCGATCCTCCAGCGTGTCGTCTCCTTCCTCGCCGATCACCTGATCGAGGGAGACGATCTCGTTGACCTGCGCCTCGATCTGGCGGAGCCGATCGATCGAGATCCCGACCGCCTCGGTGATTTCCTCCTCCTCGATCACGCCGCCTTCGGCCATCGAGCGCATCTGCGCCAGCCGCCGGACGGCGCGGAACAGGTAGTCGGGGATCCGGATCATCCGGGCGTGATTGTTGATCGCCATCAGGATCGAGCGGCGGATCCACCAGGACGAGTACGTGCTCAGTCGATATCCTCGCTCCGGGTCGAATCTGTCGATCGCCTCGATCAGGCCGATGTTCCCTTCCTGAATGAGGTCGATCAGGGGGAGCCCCACGTCGGTGTACTCCTGGGCGATCCTCGCGACGAGCCGCAGATTGCACACGATCAGCCGATCCCTCGCCCCGTCCACGCCGGCCGCCATCCGGCGGGCCAGTCTCCGCTCGTCGTCGGCCGACAGGAGCGGGAACCGCCCGATCTCGCGGAAGTAGATGTCCAACGGCGAGGGGAGCCCGTGGCGTTGTTCCTGTGTGCTTTGCCACTCCGTTTTCATGATCGTTCCGGGCCAACTTTACGGAAGCGCTTCCGTGTTGTCCACGGAGCCACCTCCCTCCGGGAACGCGCAGGAACGCACCTCCAGGACGTCCAGCTCGGTCACGGCGGCGCCGACCCCGAGGCGGTCGCTCAGGTTTGGGCTCGTCCTTCCTTCGTCCCCCGAAACCAGCTCCTTGATGTAGAGCCCCCCCTCGCCTTCGAGATCGAGGACTGCCCGCCGCGGGGACTCGACCTTTCCGGACGCGGACAGCAGACGGCGAAGGCGGACCCGGTCGGCGCGCCGATGCGCGACCCTCCGCGGTGTACGCTGCGCGATCTCCCCGAGCAGCGAGGAGAGCGCCTCGTTGAGCCGCTTCGGGCTCACCGCCTCCTCGAACTCGACGATCGCGCGGTAACGCTTCGCCGCGCGCGACTCCTTGAGCGTCGCGACCGCCCGGCGATCGACGAACGACAGCGACGAGACCTCCACCTTTCCCACCGCCCGATCGTTCACGTCCTCGCGGAGCGCCGCCAGGTCGAGCGTCCGCCGCCGCGGGGCGAGGACTTCCAGGACGAACGGCCGGCCGCCGCCGAGCATCCTCGCGTCGATGTCCTCTCGGCCGGCCCCGTGGAGGCGGGCGGTCTCGGCCCCGGCCGCCTCGAGCAGCGGGGCCGCGATCCACTCCTCCACCGATTCGGGGTACTGCTTCCCGGTGAAGCCGCACGACGGGCAGCCGCGCCCGCGGCACCGCCGGCAGGGCCACTTCGTCTGGGGCATCCCGCGAGCCAGCTTCCGATACCGGCCGTAGACGTAGAGGGACGCGACGTGCAGTCGCAGCGCATCCGACGCCAGGTCGATGACGAACGAGACGTCGGGCGACGCGAACCCGACCGTCGCCGGCCGCCCGAGCCGGGCCTCGAACGCCTTGCCGACGACCCGGTTGAACGCGTGCTTCAGCGACTCTCCCTCGTCGCTCGGAAACCGCTCGTCGAAGAACGCCTCCATCTCCTCAAGCCGCGGGGTAAGCTGCACTCCGAACAGGTAGGTGTCGAACTCGATCCCCGCGACCTCCCTCGCGGCGCGCTCCGCACACGCCCCGGCGCGATCGAACAGCCCGCCGCAGACCCAGCAGACGCCCGCCTTCCCCCGCTCGGAGAGGCCGGCGCGGAGCGCCTGTCCGCGCTCGGCGTTCGCCAACCCCCGCCCGACCCGGGCGAACGGCCGCCCGAGGCACTCGTCGCAGATCGGCCCCGCGGTGAGGATCTCCCGCGCGCGTTCGAGCTGGGCGGCATCGAATCTCAGGCTCACGGCGGTCCGCCTTCCGCATACCCCCGATAGAGGATCATCGATCGATCCTCTCGCGCGAAGCCGAGCGCTTCCAACTCGGCCGCGACGGCCGTCCCGGCGATCGGGCGTCCGGCCCACGTCCTCACTCGGACCGAGGGCGGTCGAGTCCTCCCCTCAACGAGCCCCGGAAGCGTCGCGAGCGCCTCACGACGCTCGTCGTGTCCGAGGTCCGCGAGCGGGATCAGCCGTTCCCCGCGATTCTCGATCGACAGGATCGGCCGCCCGGCCTGGAGGACGAGGTAGTTGGACGGGTGGTGACGGACGACGTATCGCTCGCCGTTCGGGAGGTCGATGGGGATGAGATCACCGTAGATGCACGCCGGATCGAACACGTTGGCGACGACCGGCGCCCCGTCCCCCTCCGGCTCCCCGAGTCGATCGATCGTGTCCCGGGCGGTGAACTGCGGCGCGGAGAGGCCCGAGACGAACAGGCCGCGTTCGACCTGGCCCGCCCACTCCCAGCGCGTCAACACGGGATAGATCTCCGACCACCGCAATCCGGACTCCTCCCTCCCGAGGACCTCTCGACTCAGGATTCCGTACCGATGAACGAGGACGTTGAGGAGCGCGCGAACGTCGTCGTCCGGCCGTTCCTGCCCGCCCGCCTCGACCAAGGTCCACCGGCCGCCTCCCCACGTCGCTCCTCGCCGTCGCCCGTGCCATCGGTCCGGCTGCGGCTCCTCGCCCCAGACCACGTCGAGCGAGTCGTTCGTCACCTGGCCCGCCCAGATCGACGCCCAGAGCGCGGCGGCCACCTCGGACGGGGATCGATCGATCCCCGCGGCGATCCGGTGGAGAAAGGACGCGCCGTGCCCGTCGAGGTACTCGATCACACGACGCGGGAGCTCACCCGAGATCGCACCCGTTGCCCTGGGCCCGACCCGGAGACCGCACCCCGGCGGCGCGAAGACGAGATGCCGCTGCCCACCGGCCGACGTACGGCCGTACCACGCGAGTTCTCCGCTGCGGACCAGTCGATCGAGCATCCCGCGGTCGTAGCCGCGAACCCGGATCGACAGAACGTCGTCCCAGACGCCTGTCGGCAGTGGACAGCCAGCCAGCTGCTCCATCACCTCGAGGAGGTCCTCCTCCGCCAATGGAGCGCCGGTGTGGTGATGCGCGAGGAGATACCGCGAGTACGCCTCCGGCAAGACGGTGGTGACCCGCCGCCGGCGGCCGGCCAGGGTCAGTCGCCGGATCCCAGATGCGACTTCAGGATCGGACCAGCCGATCGTCCCGTCCGCCCACTCGACCTCGATCCAACCCTCCGACCGCTGCAGTCGGTCGATCGACCGCTCGGCCGCCGGATAGCGCGCCAGGACCTCCGGCCGGCTCGTCACGGCGCGCGCCGACACGTACCGGCGCACGATCTCCCGGACGTCCGCATCACTCATCCTCCGGTACTGCTCGACGTCATCGGCCGCGACGAGCCGCTCCGGGAGGGGGGAGCCGGGGACAGCGACCCGCGCGATCCGCCCGTCCTCGACCAGATCCGAGAGGACCGAGGAGGCGGCCGGCTCGCACCGCGCGACGACCTCCTCTTCAGTCAGATCGCCGATCCTACGGAGGAGCTCGACGACTTCGGCCCCGTCGCGGGCGCGATTGTACGGCGCGAGCCCTTGCAGCCGCTCGTCCATCGTCCGCACGGCATCCGGATCGAAGAGGGTCTCACCTCGGATCCTCTCGCTGAGGAGGCGCGCTACGTCTTCGCCGAGGCCCTCCCGCCGACCCGCCCGAGCGACCGGGGCGTCTTCCTCGTAGAGATACTTCCCGGTGAAGTCGAGGAGGAGCGAGCCGGAAAAGGGGGACGGCCTTCGATCCCTCCGGACGGCGAAACCGGCCGCCCCCTCTTCGACCTCCCGCAGGAAGGCCTGGACCGCTTCGAGCGGGAGCTCGTCCTCGACGATCTCGCGATAGGTCTCGGTCACGATCGGGAAGTCCGGATGCTCGCCGGCGACGACGAGGAGGTCGTGGGCGCGAAGTCGCTGCAGCCAGAGGGGCGTCCGTCGGCCGGGGCGGGCCCGCGGAAGAAGGAGGGCTCGCCCCGCGTTCCGCCGGAACCGCATCGCGAAGAACGGGGTGCTCTCCAGCTCGGCGACGATGTCATCGACGATCCGGTCCGCCCGGAGGCCCCGGATCGCGTCGATCAGCGATTCGATCGGAATCCCCCCGGGCCTGAACAGGATTCCATCGCCCGAGTAGATCGCCTCCAGCGGTTCGTGCCCCCCCTCCCGCAGCCTCCGTTGGACACCGAGGAGCAGGGTCAGATGGAACGCCCGCCCGAACGGGGAGATCACCGACATCCGCGCGTCGCCGGCCTCGTTGCGGAAGACGTCGATCAGGATCCGGCGATCGTTCGGGATGACGCCGCCCCGCTCGCGCTGGTCGGACAGGTAGCCGGCGAGATTCCTCGCCGCCGTCGGATCGAGCGCGCACTCGGCCGCCAGCCACGCCTCGAGGTCGCCACTCTCCAGCCGGGCCTTGCACTCCCGGAGGAACGCACCGAACCGCGCCCCGAACTCGGCGTCCCGCCCGAGCCCCTCGCCCTTCCAGAACGGCATCATCCCTTCGTGCTCCTCGGCCGGGGCGACGATCACCCGGTCGTGCGTCACCTCGAGGATTCGCCAGCATCCCGTCCCGAGGATGAACGTCTCCCCGAGGCGACGCTCGAAGACGAACTCCTCATCCAGCTCGCCGATCCGCGTCGTCCCGTCCTCGAGGACCATCACGTACTGACCGGTATCGGGGATGGCGCCGCCGTTCAACACGACGGCGTGTCGGCTCCCGGGGAGCGGGAAGAGCCGCCCCGTCGAGCGCTCCCACGAGATCCGCGGACGAAGGGCGGGCGAGGCCGGGGCGCGGTACCGGCCGGCGAGCAGTTCGAGGACCGCGAGGTACGTCTCTCGCGGGAGATCTCGGTACGGGACGGCGCGGCGAATCCGGTCGAAGAGCCGGTCGACGGTCCACTCGTCCATCGCCACCATCGCCACCATCTGCTGGGCGAGGACGTCGAGGGGGTTCCTCGGGACGCGGATCGCCGAAATCTCGCCGCGGAGCATCGCGCGAGACATCGCGGCCATCACGAGCAGATCGGCGCGCGTCTTCGGGATCATCCTACCGACGCTCGTCGCGCGGACGAGGTGCCCGGCCCTCCCCACCCGCTGGAGCCCGCTCGCCACCGAGAACGGCGCCTCGACCTGACAGACGAGGTCGATCGCGCCGACGTCGATCCCCAACTCCATCGAGGCGGTCGCCACAAGGGCCGGGAGGCGTCCCGCCTTCAGATCCTCCTCGATCCGGTGCCGCTCCTCCTTGGAGACGCTCCCGTGGTGCGCCCTGGCGATCGGTGCGCCGGCCAGCCGGTTGATCTCGGCGGCGAGCCGCTCCACCACCCGACGGCTGTTGCCGAAGATCAGCGTCGACGTGTGCTCCTCGATCAGCTCGAGGAGCCGCTCGTAGATCGACGGCCAGATGCTCCGCGTCATGTCCTCGGCGCGCGGCAGGTCCTTCATGTCCTCGACCGACACGATCACCGCCAGGTCGAGGTCCTTGCGCATCCCGGCGTCGACGACCGTGACCGGGCGTGCCGTCCCATCGGCCTCGTATCCGCCGAGGAATCGGGCGACCTCCTCGAGAGGGCGCTGGGTCGCCGACAGGCCGATCCGGATCGGCGAGAGAGGGGTCAGCTCGTCGAGCCGCTCGAGCACGAGGGAGAGGAACGTCCCTCGCTTGTTCGGACAGAGGGCGTGGATCTCATCGACGATCACGTAGCGGACCGTCCGAAGCATCCCTCGCGCTCGGGTCGACGTCAGGAGGAGGTGGAGTGACTCCGGCGTCGTGATCAGGAGGTCCGGAGGGTTCCGGACCATTCGTTGCCGTTCGGCCGACGGCGTGTCGCCGGTCCTCAGTCCGACGCGGATCTCCGGAAGGTCGACGCCGAGGCGCTCCGCGGCGGCCCGAATCCCCCGCAGCGGGGGATCGAGGTTCCGCTCGATGTCGTTGGCGAGCGCCTTCAGCGGAGAGAGATAAAGCGTGTGAACGCCCCGGGCCTCCGCCTCCTCCTCCCCTTGCCGGGTGATCAGCTCGTCGATCGCGTAGAGGAACGCGGCGAGCGTCTTCCCCGACCCGGTCGGTGCCAGGATGAGCGTGTTCTTCCCCGCCGCGATCTCCGGCCACCCTTTGACCTGGGGTGGCGTCGGGCGCGCGAAGCTCTCCCGGAACCAGCGTGCTGTCGCGGGGTGGAAGAGCGACAGGAGTTCCTTATGCATACGATCATTCTCCGGAATCCGCCACCGCGATCAACCGTCCGCTCCGCCAATTCGGAGGCCAGTCTTGCCTCCGTCGATTTCGCATGATAGAATGTATATGCTATTGGATATCCGAAACGGCGAACCGTGTCGAAAGGGCGGGGCGCAAAGTTACGGGCTTACAGGAGGAATCCCATGGCCGCCGGACTCCCGAAGGATCCAATCGAACCTGTGCGTTCGACGGACGTCTCGCTCACTTCGCCTCTCTTTGGAATCCGGCGCGGTACTCCACGTCAGGGCCGATCGCCTAGTCCGTTGAAGGATGCGAGCCTCGGCACGGTGATCGGCGGCTTCTCGCTCCGGGGTGGAGCCCGATCGATTGGCATCTGACCAGCACCGCGCGCCTCCTTCGCAGAGGAGTCACGGCGGGCGCCCGCAAGGGCGCCCGCCGTCTGCGATCTCCGAGCGCGCTTTCTCGAATCGCTCCCGATGAGTGGGTTCACCGTCACCCGCCCGACCCGCTCGTCGTGATCCCCGCGAAGTGCTATTGCAGCCGCGATCTCAGCCACCGTCGGAGAATTGCACCGAAATCTCGTTGCCGGTAGGATCGGGGATCCTCTGAACGCGAGATGGTCGACGGATGGACCCGGTCGCAATCACTCCGTTAGTCATGTCTCTCATCCCCTTCGCGCTTACCTACATCGGGATCTTCCTGGAACGCGTCCACCGCGCCATCGTCGCTCTGTCCGGCGCTGCGTTGATGATCGCGCTCGGAACCTGGTTCTCCTTCTACAGCACCCACGACGCCGTTCTGTCGGTCGATTACGACACGATCACGCTCCTGATGGGGATGATGATCGTCGTCGGTCTCTTCCGGGAAACCGGGTTCTTTCAATACCTCGCCATTCGCGCGGCCAAACTGGCGAAGGGGCGCCCCTGGTTGCTCCTCGTCTACCTCGGCCTGGTCACGTCCGTCGTCTCCATGGTCCTCGACAACGTCACGACGATCATCATCGTCGTGCCGGTGACGGTCTCCATCGCCGACATCCTCGGGATCTCCCCGCTGCCGTTTCTGATAGCCGAGGTCCTCCTGTCGAACATCGGCGGCGTCGCGACGCTGATCGGTGACCCTCCGAACATCCTGATCGGGTCCGCCGCCGGCTTCGGCTTCGTCGACTTCCTCACCCATCTGGCTCCGATCGTCGTCCTCGTGTGGGGCGCCGCACAGGGGGTCCTCATGCTCGTCTTCCGCCGCGAGCTGACACGGCGTCCGGCGAGCGTGGACCGCCTCCTCGGGATGGACGAGCGGCGCGCCATCGTCGATCCGCTGACCACGAGGCGGATGCTGATCACCCTTTCGATCACGATCCTGCTCTTCTTCGTTCACGAGGCGATCTTCCTCCAACCGGGCCTTGTCGCCCTGATCGGCGCGTGCGTCGGGCTGCTGTGGGTCCGCCCGGATTTCGACAGGATCCTGAAGGACATCCACTGGGACGTGCTGATCTTCTTTATCTCCCTGTTCATCATCGTCGGCGGCCTCGAGGCGAGCGGCGCGATCGGTTTCCTCGGCCGCGGAATCGCGGCCCTGGCCGAGCACGGGCTCTACGTTCCGATCCTCGTCGTCCTGTGGGGGGCGGCCTTCGCCTCGGGCGTGATCAGCAACGTCCCGTTCACGATCGTCATGCTTCCGATCTTCAAGGGACTGGCGACGCACGGAATCGATGTCGCTCCGCTGTGGTGGGCGCTGGCGATCGGCGTAGGGTTCGGGGCGAATCTGACGCCCGTCGGTTCGGCGGCCAACGTCGTGATCGTCTCGATGTCCGAGTCGCTCGGCGAAAAGCTCACCCTCCGACGCTGGCTCGCGAGCGGATCGCTCGTCGCCCTCGCCAGCTGCGGGCTGGGAACGATCGCGATCCTCGTCGCCGTCCATCTCGGCTGGTTTTAGGCTTCCAATCGATCGGCGGAGCCCGATCGGTCGGGGGGCCCTCCCGGCTAGCTCGGCCCCATCGATGCGCGCCGGTCTTCCCCCCCTACGGCCACGACCGCGCACGATCCCATCCAACGTGAGATCGCCCGCGAGCCGTACTTGGCGATGATCGCTTGGAAGGTCAGCAGGTTCGTCGCGACGGCCATCAGCTTCACCGTCCGATAGCGCCAATCGACGATCCTCTCCAGCTCCTCCAACACGAATTCCGTCGCACGTTCCGCCCCGAAGTCGTCCAACACGAGGAGATCGCACTCGCGGCACCGGCGCGATGTCTCCTGAGAGCCGTGCGCAATGTCCGATCGAAGCTCGCTCGTCAGGTCCAGCATCGGCCAGTACTCGACGTGAGCCTGTCGCTCGATCTCGTCGGGCACAAGCGACGGCGGATCTCCGCTCTCGTCGATCTCGCGCTCGGCCGTCCGGATGATTTCGCTCGCCGATGAAACCGCGATCATTCCACCCTCTGCCGGCTGCTTAGGTGGAACAACCGAGTGCCTGCGATCGTACTCCTTCATCATCGCGACCAACAGGTGTGTCTTCCCGAGCCCATGTTTCCCGCGGATGAGCACGCCCGTTTCTCCGGTCTCGACGACGCACTTACAGGCTTCGAAGGCGTCCCGATTCTCATCCGTCACGTCGAAATTGTCGAACGCACAATGCTCAAACCGCTTACCGATCGGTGCGCCTCGGATCACTTCTTGCCCCCTATGACTCTTCGTTCGTAGATCTCGGGATCGTGGCTCTGCTCGATGTGAGACGCTCGACGCCTTTGCCCCACTGGCCTACCCCTCGCTTCCCACTCCCGCGCCATCGCGAGATTCCTCTCGAAGTTCTTCGTGTTGAACGGTGTCACGCAGTTGAAGTAGCGCCGCGACTCCTCCTTCCCTCCGTCCGTCGCGGCCAAATAGTCGAGGACGAGGATCAGGTCCTCCTCGGCGTACCCGTCCCGCAGCCGCCCGTTGATGTGCTCGACGTTCTTGGCGTACTTCGCCGACAGCGGCGTGTATTGCGCCCAGTCCCAGCTTCGCTCCCGGAGCCTGTTCAGGTGGTCGATAACCCGTTGGACCTGCTCCCGCGATTCATCTCTCTTCGCCGCCGCCGCGGGCCGCCCCGAGAGCCCGCTCGGCGCCGGGAACTCGCCGAACAGGCTGTCCATCAGAGGACCGGGGCCGACCGTCTGAACGTCGCTGTCGGAGTCCGACCCGCCAGCGGCGCGATGCTCGATCCGCGTCACGTACCCGCCGTCGATCAGTTCCTTGAGCGCCGTTCGAATCGCCGCCTTCTTCTCGAGCGAGATCTTCTCCAGGCTCTTGGCGTCGGAGGTGAAGCCGCGCGGCAACGACTGGAGGTAGGCGAGGAGCCCCTTCGCCCGGAACGACAAGTTCGGATCCTCGAGCGCCTTCGAGTCGATGATAATCCCTCGCCCGTGTCCCCTCCCCTCGATTCGGATCATCGTCTCACCACCAGTCCTTCGTCGGAATCCTGCTGACCGCCGAGAGAGTACCGACGCGTCCGCGCCCGGCGCAACTCCGCGGGCGGTCAGGCCGCGCGGGAGCCTACCGGAGGTGGATCTCGATGACGTCGCCGTCCTCGAGGGGGTGGTCGGCCGGCACCTTTTGCCCTTCGAAACGGCCCGATCCCCAGATCCGCACATACTTCAACCGCTCGACGAAGTCGCGGTGGACGGTCTGGACCGCGTCGAGCGCGGTGCTCCCGCGCGGAAGCGTGTACGGCTCCGTCATGTCGGGCTTCCTGCCGGGCAGCTTCGTGTAGATCCGGACGACGCGCAGCGCCTTGAAGATCGCCCTTCTCAGCCCGTCCAGTCCGACACCGGTCCCGACGGACGCGCGGAGGACGGGAAGCGACATCCCCGCGGCGAGTGCATCGACGGTCTCCGCCTTCGTCAGGTCGACCTTGTTGAGGACGATCCGCGTCGGAATCTCCACGATCCACTCGTCGACCTCCCCGCCCTTCTCCGCGACGAGCCTGAGGTGCTTTTCCTCGAGGAGGACGCGCAGCTCGTCCAGCTCGTCACGGATCAGCTCCCCGTCGCTCGCGTCGACGACGACGAGCCCCAGATCGCAGCCTCGGATCAGGTTGTAGACCCACGGCTCGGTGTACTCCGGCGTGATCGGCGGCAGGTCGAGCAGCTGGATCGAGACGTCCTCGAACGCCATCATCCCGGGGATCGGCACCAGCGTCGAGAACGGGTATTCGGCGACCTCGGGCCGCGCGTTGGTCAGCGCAGTGAGGAGGCTCGACTTCCCCGTGTTCGGCGGCCCGATCAGCGCGACCTGGCCGGCCCCCTCGCGGGGCACGTGGTCGTGCCCGGACGCCTTGCCGCCGCGCTTGACCTGGGATTGGCTCTCTCTCAGCTTGGCGATGCGGCGTTTGATGTCCGCCTGCATCTTGTCGGTCCCCTTGTGCTTGGGGATCGTCGCCAGCATCTCCTCCAGAATGGCGAGCTTCTCGTCGGGCTCCTTCGCATACCGGAGACGCTTTCGGGCTTTGAGGAACTCCGGCGTCAGGTTGGCAGGCATCGTCTTATTCCCTCGGGGAGTAGGGTAAGCGGAGCCGCGATCACGCGCTACTCGTTGTGCGGAATCGCCAGCGTGCTGTTCCCGATGAACTCGCGGACGACGGCGTCGCCCGGGATCAGTCGACGATCGTCGGCCTGCTCGAGCGTGATCCCGACGACCGAGTCCAGAAGGGCGCGGATCCGGCGATGCCGGATGTACGCATCGAGGTACGACGGGTAGGAGCTCAGGTCCTTCTCGTCCGGCCAGATCCCGCCCTCCCCGTCGAAGAACGGCTTGAGCACGGGCAGGTCGAACGGCATGCCACCGTTGATGACGCAGTCGGCGAGCCCCTTCAGCGGGATGATCGAGAACATCTCCCCGGCGCGGACGTAGTGCCAGTGCAGGATCGTCGCCAGCGGCGGGTGGTCCCGATGCTTCACGTCGCGCAGGCTGCGCCGCATCAGGCGAACGTCCTCGAACCGCGTCAGGCGGCGATCGAACCGATCCCCCTGATAGAGCGGGATCATCGGGATCGGCTCGTACAGCGGGTTCATCGCCTCGATGTAGACCCGGAACATGCACGAGGGATCGACGTCCTCGGTGATCGGCGGATAGAAACCGTGGAGGCAATCGAGCAGGAGGACCTGGTCCGACTCCAGCTTCACCGGCGTCGTCCCGTCCCTCCGCCCGGTCTTGAAGTTGTAGACCGGCTTCTTGACCGTCTCCCCCTTGAGGAGCGCGCGGAGGTGCTCGTTGAGCAGCTGGATGTCGAGCGCCTCCGGCGTCTCGTAGTTCCGATCGTCGATCCAGTCCGTCGGATGCTCGATCAGCGACCAGAAGTAGTCGTCGAGGTTGAGCATCAGGAACTCCAGCCCCTCGCGACGGAGCCGCTCTGTCAGCTTGACCGTCGCCGTCGTCTTCCCCGATGAGGACGGACCGCTGATCCAGATCATGCGGATCTCGTCGCCGCCGTCCATCCGGGCGACGACGTCGCGGGCCGCGTCATCGAGCCACCCTTCGAAGCGGTCGAGCGACTCCTCGATCAGCGAACCGAGGCGGCCGCTCCGGACGATTTCGTTCAGCCCCTCCACGGTGTCGCACTCACGTTCGTGGTTCCAGGCGAGGAGCGGCTCCATCGACTCGGCCGGATACCCGTGCCCGACGAACTGCTCCTCGCCGATCGCACCCTGCCGGACCCAATGATGCCCCCAGCGGAAGCATGTATACGCATCGGCGACGGTCGTGAATCCGTTGCTCGTGAGCACATGAAGGACGACGTCCTGGATCTCCTCCACCGTCGGAGGGAAGTTCGTCACGAGGTGCTTGGGATCGGCGTTGAGGCAGACGACGACGAGATCCGAGAGCATCTCGGCGATGCCGTCGTCGGTGCCGCCGGCGGCGAAGATCCGGTCGTTGACCCCGGGTAGGTAGTCTTGGGCGAAGCCGCTCACCGAGTCGCCGGCCCGCCGGATCGCGTGAACGATTCGATCCTGGTCGAACGTGACCAACGCGTGATTCCGCTTCCGTACTTTCCCGATCCTGTTCAGAACAGCCATATCGCCGCGATTATAGCGGATTTGTCGAGCGACCGGCCGGTCCGCCGATCGTGGACCCGGCCTCCCTCCGCTACTCAGCCTTCGCGCCGACAAGAACCCGGCACTTGGGACAGCCAGCGCGACGCTCCGCGTCACGTGGACGAAGGGTCGGGTCTGTGCTCTTCATTCGGTTTGCACGCATTCCGCGTTCGCTCGGTGGGCGCTGTGACGGTCGCGCGACCTGCTGCGTCGCGAAGACGAAGTGGAGGAAAGGATCGCTATGCCTTCCCCCTTCGTGGGGGTTGTGATCCTATCCGCTACTCAGTTGGAGTCGCGACAGTCTCCTCGCGCGTCGTCAGCGCGACGCCCTCGCGTTGGAGGAGCTCGTAGATGTCCTGTGCCTGCCACTGCTTGCAGCCGTCAACTACGACGGCCAGCGGGTTATCGAGCAGCCACTCGTCGTGCAGGACCTCCAGATCGTGCAGGTACTCGAGCGTGATCTTGTTCTCCTCGTTGCGCCCCCGCTCTTCGATCCGCTCGTGGCAGACCTCGGCCGGCGTGCGCAAATAGACGATCTTGTCCGGCTCGGCGCACCAGTTGGTCTGAAGCCAGTCCCACATCCGACAGTAGATCTGCCACTCCGACTCCGACATCAGCCCGGACTGATAGCAGTTCTTCGCGAAGACGTAGCGATCGCAGTAGATCGACCGCTCGAGGACGACCGCGCGGTGGTCGATCATCACCAGGACCTCGTCCCACGTCTTCGCGCGCGTCGTGAACGCGGCGAGCTGGAACGTGAACGCCCATCGCTTCGGGTCCTCGTAAAACAGGCCGAGCAGGTTCGCCGCGAAGTCCCTCTGCCAGGCCCCGACCGGCTCCTCGATGAATCCGAACAACCCCGATTCGTGCAGCCGTCGACCCACGGTGCTCTTGCCGGCGGCGATGTTGCCTTCGAAGAGAATCATCGTGCGCTGCCCCCTCACTTTCCCCCCCTTTGCGGAAGCTTCCCGTTTCGCCCCTCGGATCCCGGCTCGGCACGAGAACCGGGATCCGCCCGATATCCGCCTCGGAATGGATTCGCCATCCGAAATATCGAGGAGACCCACCCCGACGCCCATCATACGCAGCCACGCCTTCTCAGCGAAATCCGCGTCACTTCTCGCCGATCTCACAAGGAACCATGACATGTGCGTTCCGGGAACGTCACTCCGTCGGAGAAGACAGACGTCTGCCGGCCGCTTGTCCGCGCGGCACGTTCGACACGTGCCGGTGCGAGATGGAGGTCCGAGGTCACTGCGGAATCGAATCGATCGGCCCGGGGACCACGATCCCGCGTTGATTTCGACGGACCGACCACTACAATCCCCTCAAGCCGTCAGCCCGGGGGAGGCCTCCATGCCGGAGAAACATCAGACGTCCCTCGCCTTCGAAGCGACCCTCTTCGACGTCCTGCGGACCGCCTCGCGGATCACCGTTCGCGAGCCGCGGTTCGCGTTCCACGCGCTACGGCTTCTCGGCAGGCAGCGACGCGCGGCCCGGCTCCGCGATCGTCACGAGGCCGCGGGGCTCCACGTCCCGCCGTTCGTCGTCTACAGCATCACGGATCGGTGCAACCTCGATTGCGCCGGGTGCTACGCGAAACTCCTTCACCGCTCCGACCGGCCGGAGGTTTCCGACCGCCGGCTACGAGGCATCCTCGACGAAGTCCGCGATCTCGGCGTCTCCGTAATCCTCCTCGCCGGCGGCGAGCCGCTCCTTCGCCAGAACCTGCTGGCCTTCACCGCCGGGTTCCCCGAGATCCTCTTCCTTTTGTTCACCAACGGTTCCCTCGTCGACGGGGCCGCGATCGACCGGCTTCGCGAGCAGCGGCACGTCGTCCCCGTCCTCAGCATCGAGGGAGGCGAAGCGCAGACCGACGATCGACGCGGGGGCGGTACGTACCGATACGTCATCGAGACGATGGCCCGTCTCAGGAAGCGGCGCGTCTTCTTCGGCACGTCGACGACGTTGACCCGCGAGAACTTCGACCTGGCGACGAGCGAGGCCCACCTCAAGGGCCTGATCCGGCGCGGATGCCGGCTCTTCTACTACATCAACTACGTCCCGGTGAAGCCTGGGACCGATCACCTGCAGCTCGAGCCGGTTCAGGTCCGCGAGCTCGAGGAGCGACTCGCCCGCCACCGGAGGTCGCTGCCGGCGTTGTTCATCGCCTTTCCGCACGACGAGGTCGCGCTCGGCGGATGCCTCGCCGCCGGGCGGGGGTTCCTCCACATCAACGCCTACGGCGACGTCGAGCCGTGCCCGTTCTCTCCCTATTCCGACACGAACCTCAACGAGACGTCGTTCGCGGAGGCCCTCGCCTCGCCGCTGCTGCAGAGGATCCTGGACAGCGGCGTCGTGCTCGACGAGACCGACGGGCGCTGCGCGTTGTGGAAGAGACGGAGTTGGGTTGCGCGCCTTCTGGAAGAAGGCGCGGGAGGAGAAGCTATCAACGCTTCTCCCGGTCCGATGCCTGCTGAAGGCGAGCAGGTGACGGGAAGCCCACGGTTTCCTGTGAACGGTGAAGACGCGGATATCAGGGCGAGAGAAGCGCAGAGCACTTCTCCCAAACGTGTTCTTGCCGAAGGCGAGAACACGCAAGCTACCAACGCTTCTTCTGAGCGGCTACCTGCTCGAGGGGGAGCAGCGGATGACTAGCGCCCCGCCTTCCAGCCCGTTCGCCGAGATCGACCGGCTCGTCTGCGGCGCCGGGTTCGTCCCGGAAGGGGCCGCGGCACGCGCCCGCGCCCTTCAAGCGGCCGCTCGGCGCCATACCGGGGAGACCTTTCTCTCCGCGGCGATCGTCGGCGCCCTCCTCGCGCGCCACGGCGAACGCGTCGCCCTGTTCACCGGGTTCGTCGTCCCCGACGCCTTCCCGCACGGAGAGAACGACGGCCCGCTGGGCGCGGTCGCCCTCGCCCGCGCGTTGCGGCGCGCCGGGTTCGACGTCGCAATCTACGCCGATCCGCAGACCCTCGACCACACGACCTGGCTCGCCGCCGAGATCGAGGCGGGCGTCCCCGTCGACACAATCCCCGGCGCCCCAACGCGCGACCTCGCCGACGG
>Ga0315554_1000452_pt1 | contig 24222 bp, 25 predicted proteins | sample SalMarSW160370MG_FD_202114 | JGI IMG/M metagenome (GOLD analysis project Ga0315554, IMG submission 202114) | Salt marsh sediment microbial communities from the Plum Island Ecosystem LTER, Massachusetts, United States - Salt Marsh Sediment SW1603-70 ...
GGGAGTAAGGTCGATCGCCAGACGGTCTGCTAGGTCGATCGTCTGCACCTCGGAGACGATTTCGTGATACCCGTCGGCCCGGTGCCCGAGGACGCGGAGGGAGAGGTTGAGCTTCGCGTAGGCGAGGACGTGGACGGTCATCTTCGGTGGACGACCTCACCGTTTCGGACCACGGAGCGGACCGGATCCTCGCCAAGACCGCCGAGGAGATCGCGGTAGTCCTCCACGTCGAGGATCAGAAGGTCGGCCCGCTTCCCGAGTTCCACGCTCCCGATCTCCGCCGCCGACTCGAGCGCATGCGCGTTGTGCAACGTCACAGCAGCGATCGACTGCTCGAGCGACATGCCGAGTGCGCTGACGGCCAGCGCGACGACGAGCCACATCGACCCGGTCGCAACGGGCGCCGCCCCTGCGTTCGTTCCCAGCCCGACCGGCAGGCCCGCCTCGAGCATCCGGCCGGCGCTCGGGTAGGCGCCTCCCCGGAGGAGCCCCTCGCCCGGCAGAAGGACGGGGAGGACGCCGGCGTGCTTCCACTTCACGACGTCCCCGGCGTCGAGCTTGCAGAGATGCCCGACCGCCGTGACGCCGAGTTCCGCGGCGACCCTAGCGAGCGCTCCGATGTCCCCGCGGCCCGCGTGGAGCTTCAGGTGTAGGCCGGCGGCGCGGGCCGCCCGGAGGATCGTCCGAGCCTCCTCAGGGCCGTACGCCCCGTCGCCGCACTCGACGTCGCAGAACTGGGCCAATCGGCGCCGTCGGGCCGTCGGGATCGCGTCCCCGATCAGGCCGGACATCCGCTCGGCGTGCGCGATCCCGGGAAGCGGGGCCGACCCGAACAGCGTCGCGACGATCTCGGGAAGCGCATTGTCGCCCGTCCGCAGGAGGGCCGAGAGCTCCTGCAGCTCGGTCAGCGTCTGGCACTTCACCTCCACGGTGGTGACGCCGCTCCGCAATGCGCGGCGCAGCCGGCCGCGTACCTTCTCCCGCGCGCCGTCACGATCGCCGACTGCGGCCGGCCCGCCCGCGAGCTCGGCCTCCGCCGGTGGAGCGAAGTGGGTGTGTGGATCGACCAGCCCCGGCAGGACGACCCCACCGCGGGCGTCGATCTCCGCGTCGACGCGCCCTCGCTGATCCGCCGATCCGAAGGCAGCGATCCGCCCGTCCCGGATCAGGAGCTCGGTCCGTTCTAGGACATCGAGGGAAGACGCGGCCGTGGGCGCCGATCGAGCGGAGACGGGCGTGACGAGTTGCCCGATGTTGGTGATCAGTATATCCATGGACGCCCGATGTGAAGTATAGTGCGCGCAGATCCGGTTTACAACGGAACTTGTGGCCGATACACTGATTCAAAGGAAACAGAGGCGAGCGGGAGACGTGTCAGAGCAATGAACGGGGCGAAATCAGGCCGACTTCGGACAGCCGAAGGCAAGGGCAGCAAGGTCGGGATTGTCGCCGTCGTCGGGCAGACCAACGTTGGGAAATCGACGTTCCTGAACGCGGTGCTCGGACGGAAGCTGCTCATCACGTCCGAGAAGCCGCAGACGACCCGGAATCGAATCCGCTGCATCCTGAACACGGGGCGAGCGCAGATCGTCTTCGTCGATACCCCCGGCCTCCACCGACCGCGAAACCGCCTCGGTCGACACATCCTTCGCGAAGCGCACAGGGCGCTTCGCGGAATCGACGCGATGCTCTACATGGTGGAGCCCTGGGGCCGGGTCGTCGCCGCGGATCGGGAGGTGTTCGAGCGTTGGGGGAATCCGGGATTCCCGATCCTCCTTCTCGTGAACAAGATCGACCTCGCCAGGCGGAACCGGTTGGAAGAGACGCTCGTTGCGTACGAGGCGACAAAGCGGTTCGCGGAGCTGATCCCGATTTCCGCGACGAAAGGCCTCGGCCTCGACGACGTCGTGGAGACCCTGGCCGACTACCTTCCTGACGGAGACCCGCTCTTCCCGGAGGACGTGAAGAGCGAGCAGGGCGAGACGTTCCTGATCAGCGAACTGATCCGCGAGAAGGTCGTCCGGCTCACGTATCAGGAGATCCCCCATTCGATCGCCGTGCGCGTCAAGTGGTTTCGGGAGCGTGAGGACGGCCTCGTGGAGATCAAGGCGGAGATCGTCGTGGACAGGGCGTCCCAGAAGGGGATCCTCGTCGGGAAGGGCGGCGGGCTGATCAAGAAGATCGGCACGCTCGCGCGGACCGACATCGAAGCGATGCTCGGAAACCGGGTCTTCCTCGACCTGATCGTGAAGGTCGACGCCCGCTGGACGAAGGACGAGGAACGAATCCAGCAGTTGACGAATCAGGCGTAGAAAAGGGTGCAATGGCCGAAGAGGGCGTCACGCAACTCCTCCTGATCTGCGGCGATGACGAGCGCGCAGGCGCGGTCCGAGCGCTCCTCGATCCCTCGGCCTACGCGGTGAGAGAGCAGCCGGCGGAGGACGACGCCTCCACGGAACCGACGCCCGATCTCGCCCTGTTCGTCGTCCGGGCGAGCGACGACGGCGGCGATCTCGATCGGCTCGAAGGATGGGTGAGGTCGCGTCCCGACCTCGATGTCCTCGCATTGATCGAAGGAGACGGCCCATCCGTCGGGGCGCGGGCGATCGCCGGTGGCGCCGCGGCGTGGCTTCCGCTGTCGACCAAGTCGGCCGCGCTCCGCACCGCGATCGATCGGATGGCCGCTCGATCGCGACGAGCGGCGCGGCTCGCGGCGGAACACCGGCGATACCGCGGCCTCCTCGAACGCGCGCCGATCGGCGTCTTCGAGCTTCGCGGTGGGCGCCTCTCGTACGTCAACGACCATCTCCTTCAACGCCTCGGGTACGAGCGCGAGGAGCTGATCGGAGCGCCGCCGGAGAAGCTCGACTTGGTCATCCCGCAGGAGCGATTGCGGATCCACGCGGCGATCGAAGAACTCCGTCGGGGAGGCGAGCGGCCGGCGCCGACCATCTATCACTTCGCGACGAAGTCGGGTGGAACCTACGTCGCCGAGATTCGGTCGCGGGCCGTCGAGACCCCGGACGGAAGGATTGTGGAGGGGACCATCCGCGACATCACCCTGGAGACGCGCCTCACGCAGTTGCAGCGGGTCGTGATCGAGCTCGGCGAGGTCATCCTCGGGGAGTCGGACATCGACCGGATCCTTCAGCTCGTCCTGGACACGGTTACCGAGTACAGCGGGTTCCGCCGCGCTGTGCTGTCGCTCTACGACCTGTCGATTCCGATCCCGTTCGAGGGCGAGGTCCACACGACCCTCTCGTCGGGGTTGACGCCGGACGAACGGGCCGCGCTCCTCTCTCAGCCACCGATCCCGATCGGCGAGCGGAAGCAGGTCTTCTCCGACCGGTATCGCCTCGGGCCGGCGTACTACATCCCGCACGACGACACGCCTTGGACCGTGGAACGTGGGATCTCGGGGAGCGTGTCGGTCGAAGGATGGCACGTCGATGATTTTCTGTTCATTCCGCTTCGCGGCACGACCGGGATCATCGGGAGCATCTCCGTCGACGACCCGGTCGATCGGAGCGCACCGACGATCGCGTCGATCGAACCGGTGGCTACCCTGGCCAACTTCGCCGCGCTCGCCGTGGAGCGAGTCTTCAAGATGCGGCAGCTGCAGAAGCAGAAGGAGAAGCTTCACGGACTGTCCGAGTTCGGCGGGCAGCTCGCGCGGGTGGACAACGTCCGCACCCTGTGCGAGCTCGCCGTGCAGCGAGTCCACCAGGACATGGACTACAGCGTCTGCTCGATCAGCATCGCGGACGGGATGAGGCTCGTTCAGGAGGCCGTCGCGGCGAAGGACGTCTTCCCCCCCGGCGAGATCCCCCAGAAGGGATCCAGATTCTACATCGACGGTCCCGGCCTCACGCAGTGGGCGTACCGGAACGCGCAGCCGGCGATCGTTCCGAACGTGCTCGAGGACGAGCGGTACGACAGGGCGAGAGAGGTGATCCGCTCCTTCATGGCGGTTCCGATCGTCGGCCGCAAGGGGCCGATCGGCGTGATCGACGTGGCCAGCGAGCGGCTGGCCGCATTCGACGAGCAGGACCTGCAAGTCGTCTCAGCCCTCGCGAGTCAGATCTCGGCCGCCATCTCCGCTCTCAGGCGGCGCGATTCCCTGACGCGCATCTACTCGTTCGGGCAGCGGCTGGCGACGGCATCGACGCCCGATCAGGCGATCGCCAGCACGCTCGACTTCCTCGTCGAGCAGTTCGACTTCGAGCTGAGCGCGATCCTGTTGATGGGCGAGGGCGAACTGCTTTCCGTCGCCGGACTGCGCGGACCGTACCGTGAGGGCGGGATCGAGGTCGGCACAACCGTCTCCACAGGCATCGGGATCATCGGTTGGGTGGCGGAGAGCCGCCGGCCGCTCCTCGTGCCGAACGTGAAGGACGATCCCCGCTACTTCGAGGCGTTCTCCGGTACCCGCTCGGAATTGGCGGTCCCCGTCCTGTTCGGTGGAAACCTCCTCGGCGTCATCAACGTCGAGAGCAAGCGACCGGAGTTCTTCGACGATGAGGACCGGCAGCTCCTCGAAGTCGTCGCCAACCACCTCGCCATTGCGCTCTCCAATCTCGCTGCGCAGGGCGTCCTCCGCGAACAGGCGATCCGCGATCCGCTGACCGGCCTGTTCAACCGTCACTACTTCAACTCGATCGTCGCGTCCGAGTTCAGTCGGGCCGACCGGTACGACCGGCCGTTGTCGCTGATGATGATCGACGTCGACGGCTTCAGGGCCATCAACAACGAATTCGGGCACCTCAGAGGGGACGAGGTCCTTCGCGAGGTCGCACAGATGCTGGAACGTAGCGTCCGGGGTGCCGACCGGGTCATCCGGTACGGCGGCGATGAGTTCCTCGTCCTGATGCCCGAGACGAACGGGCGGGGGGATGTGAACGCCGTCTGCGACCGTCTGCGCTCGCGGATCAAGGAGATCCCGTCCCAGACGGGGATCGAAGGGTACATGATCGACCTGAGCATCGGCTTCTATACGCGCGAGCCGCACGAGGAACGTTCGCTCGAAGCGATTCTCGAGGAGGTCGATCGGAGGATGTACGCCGACAAGCGGGGCAAGAATGACGATTCGCGTTGATCGCTTGAAGGGCACGGGCGAACTCGACGTCTGCGTCGAGCTTCAGCGGGCGCTCCTGGGCGACCGCGCGCGATCGATCTGGACGGTCCCCGCGCTCACGGCCGTTTCCCAGAGCGGCGGCCTCGTCCTCGGGGCGCGCGACGCCGAGGACGGCGCGACGCGCCTGCGGGGCGCGCTCGTCGATCTGGTGGCCGATGTCGACGGCTATCCCGCTCGCCACACCGTCTTTCGCGGTGTCCTTCCCTCGGCCCGAAACCGTGGCGTCGGGTCGGGTCTGCGGGCGGCGGAGCGCGCGGTCTGCCGACAGGAAGGCATCGATCTGGTCTTCTGGTCGCTCGACCCGCTCCGAAGCGTCGAGGCGCACTTGGCGTTCAACAAGCTTGGCGCCATCGCGACCGAATACCGGCGAAACCTGTACGGCGAGGTCCACGACGATGCGAACGTCGGGCTCGCGACCGACCGGCTCCGGGTCGAGTGGTGGATCGATTCACCGCGGGTCTCGTCGATCCTCGATCGAGGGAATCCGGCGCCGCACTTCCGCCTCGGCATCCACGAGATGGACGTGCTGACCGAGACGAGGCTTCTCCAGAGCGGGGTCCGTATGCTCGTCGGGTACGACGACGCTCCGCGTGCCGACCACGTCCTCGCGGAGATCCCGGTCGACCTCGATCGGATCCGCGCCGCAGACCCGGCGGCGGCCCGCGAGTGGCGGCTGCAGAGCCGGGCGGTGTTTGAACTCCTCTTCGAGAGGGGGTACGTTGGCGTCGGATTCGTCCACGAGGGCGGCCGGAGCTTCCACCTGTTTCGCAAGGGGGACCGCAGGACCGCGTTGAGGGATACCTGAGAACGAACGGCAAGGGAGGCGACATGCGGCGAGCAGAGCTGGCGAAGCGGATCGACCACACCCTCCTCGGGCCGACCGCGACGAAGGAGGCGGTCAGGCGGCTGTGCGAGGAGGCGATGCAATACGGCGTCGCTGCGGCCTGCGTCAGCCCATGCCACGTTGAGCTGGTGCGGGATTATCTGAAGGACTCGGACGTCAAGACGTGTGCGGTCATCGGGTTCCCACACGGGATGAACACCGGCGAGACGAAGGCGTTCGAGGCGCAGAAGGCGATCGCCGCCGGTGCGGACGAGTTGGATATGGTGATCAACGTCGGAGCGCTGAAGGAGGGGGACTACGTCGCGGTCACCGAGGACATCCGCGGGGTCTGCATCGCCGCGGAGAAGGCCCCTCGTCCGGTCGTGGTGAAGGTCATCCTGGAGACGGCCCTGCTGACCGAGGAGGAGAAGGTCGCGGGGGCCACACTGGCCAAGGCCGCGGGCGCGCACTTCGTCAAGACCTCGACCGGGTTCGGCCCCGGAGGGGCGACAGTGGAGGACGTCGCGCTCCTGCGGGCGACCGTCGGCAAGGACATGGGCGTGAAGGCGGCCGGTGGGATCCGCGACGCCGAAACGGCGATCGCGATGATCGAGGCCGGTGCCGACCGGATCGGCGCCAGTCGGACGGCGGCCATTCTGGAGGGGGTCGAAACCTCGTAGCTGACGGAATACCGCCGGCCTTGAACGCCCCAAAGCGCGTACCTATAGTTACGAAATCTGGGGGGACACCATGCACTGTCAGCTGCGTTCGGCGGATCGGATCTTCTTCGACGGGGACGCGTCGATGGTCGTCGCGAGAAGCCCTCGCGGGGAATTCGCGATCATGGGGGGGCACGCCCCGCTCCTCGCCGTGCTCGATCGAGGACCGGTTCGGATTCACACGGCCGACGGGACGCGGGTCTTCGCCTGCCGGAGAGGGACCCTCCGCACCACCGGCGACCGCGTCAGTCTCCTCGTCGAGTCGGCGGTCCCGGTCGAGGAGATCGACCTGGCCGGGATCGAAGCGCGGATGACGCGCCTCGGGGAGGGCGACGACGTGGCGAACGTCGAGGAGAAGGAGCATCTCGCCCTTCTTCGGACGGTCAAGGAGCGATATGAGTAGCCGGATCGCGGTGACGGGGGTCGGCCCGATCAGCCCGATCGGGACGGGGAAAGCCGCATTCTGGGAGAGCCTGCAGGCCGGGAGGAGCGGCGTCCGGCGCGTCGAGGACCGGGTCGATCTAACGGGGGTCGACGTGAAGATCGCGGCCCCGGTCGACGACTTCGATCCGCACGAGTACATCGACCCGAAGCTGGCTCGACGCCTCGATCGGTCGACTCAGATGGCCCTGGCCGCGACGTCCCTCGCGATGAAGGACGCGGGGATCGCCGAGGGAGCCGTCGACCGCGACCGCTTCGGCGTGGTCGTCGGGACCGGGATCGGTGGCATGGAGACGTTCGAGGAGAACTTCAAGGTGATGCTCGAGCGCGGGCCGCGGCGGGTGAGCCCGTTCTTCGTCCCGCGGATGATGCCGAACGCGCTGGCGGGGGAGGTTTCGATCGCGCACGGTCTCCGCGGCGCGAACTTCGGCGTCGTCTCGGCCTGCGCAAGCGGGAGCCACGCCATCGGGCTCGCCGCCGTCCTGATCGCCGACGGCCTCCTCGAGCGGGCGGTCGCCGGGGGGGCCGAAGCCGTCCTGATCCCGGTGACCTTCGCCGGCTTCGCCCGGATGGGCGCACTGTCGAAGCGAAACGACGAACCGGAGCGCGCGTCGCGCCCGTTCGACGCCGAGCGCGACGGCTTCGTCATGGGCGAGGGGGCGGGGATCCTCGTCCTCGAGGACTACGATCTGGCGGTCGCCCGCGGGGCGCACGTCTACGCCGAGGTGAGGGGTTTCGGCCTATCGGCCGACGCGACCCACATCACCGCGCCGGCGGAGGACGGATCCGGCGCGTCGAGGGCGATGCAGATGGCGATCGATCGGGCCGGGGTCACAGCGGGCGAGGTCGACTACATCAATGCGCACGGGACGTCGACGCTGCCGAACGATCGCGTCGAGACCGTCGCGATCAAGAACACCTTCGGCGAAGCCGCCCACCGAGTGAAGATCAGCTCGACGAAGTCGCAGGTCGGCCATCTCCTCGGAGCGGCGGGAGGGATCGAGGCGATCGCGACGGTCCTGACGATGGAGCACGGGTTCATCCCGGCGACCCTCAACTACGAAACTCCCGATCCGGAGTGCGATCTCGACTACACGCCGACGTCGGTGGAGATGCCGGTCCGGGTGGCGCTGTCGAACTCGTTCGGGTTCGGCGGCCAGAATGCCAGCCTCCTCTTCGTGCGGGAGTAGCGCCGCGGGCGCCCGCCGTCGTCAGAACTGCCGGATGAAACGGAGGTCGTTCGTCAGGAAGACGCGGATGTCGTCGATCCCGTACTTGAGCATCGCCATCCGCTCGATTCCGAGGCCGAACGCGAACCCCGTGTACGTCTCCGTGTCGTAGCCGACCGCCTCCAACACCGCCGGGTCGACCATCCCCGCCCCCATGATCTCCAGCCAGTCCGCGGCGCCCGGGGCCTTGATGTGCACCTGCACGGAGGGCTCGGTGAACGGGAAGTAGTCCCCCGAGAAGAGCATCTCGTACCCCTCCCCGAAGAACTCGTGCGTAAAGATCTCGAGGACGTACTTCAGGTTGGCGAGGGAGAGTCCCTCCTCCACCCACAGCAGCTCGATCTGGTGGAAGACCGGCGAATGCGTCGCGTCCTGGGTGTCGCGACGATAGCAACGTCCGGGGCAGATGATCCGCACCGGCGGCTCCGTTTCTTCCATGACCCGGATCTGGACCGGGGACGTGTGCGGGCGCAGAAGCGTCGACTCGTCGACGTAGAACGTGTCCCAATCCGCCCGGGCCGGGTGCTCGACGGGGATGTTCAGCGCGTCGAAGTTGTAGTACTCGGTCTCGATCTCGGGGCCGGTGGCGACGCTGAACCCCATCCGCATGAAGATCGACTCGATCTCGCGCTGGACCAACGTCAGAGGGTGCAGATGACCGAACGAGGAGTAGACGCCCGGAAGGGACATGTCGACCCGCTCATCACCGAGTCGCTTCGCGAGCCGTTCGCGGCGGGTCTCCGTCTCCGCCAGGGCGACGGCCTCGCTCGCCCTCTTCTTGAGCGCGTTCAGCAGACGCCCGGCCTCGCTCCGCTCGGACGGATCGAGCCGGCCGAGACGCTTGAACAGCTGGGACACGCGCCCCTTTCGTCCGGTGAAATCGGCCCGGAACGCGTCGAGCGAGGCGCCGTCGTCGACCGCCGCCAGGCGCTCTCGCATGTCGTGCTCCAACCGCTTGATTTCCTCACGCAGATCGTCCAGGGCCGCCATGTGGTGCGGATTATATCGGTCGGTTTTTCCGTTGACAAGACGCTTTCCGGTGTATAGTCTTGCCGAAACCGACGCGGTGGGCCCTCACGCTCGCCCGCAGAGAGGACGGTCCTTTCGCATGCCAGACTACGGGAATCGACAACGGGCTTTGCTGGAGATCATCGGAGGCGACGGATACCTCGCCGTCAATCACGAGGGGTCGGACCCGGCGACCCTTCGATACCTGACCGGCTTCACCGGGGAGGGCGCCCTCCTCGTCTCGAAGCGCGAGGCTGTTCTCCTGACCGACTCGCGGTACACCGAGCAGGCCAGGGGCGAGACCGACGCCCTCTCGATCGAGGAGGACAAGGGATGGCGGTCGAAGGCGACCGCGGAGGCGATCTCGAAGCGCGGACTTGAGCGGATCGTCTTCCCCTCCGCCCGGGTGAGCTTCCACTGGGTCGAGGAGATGCGTAAACTCGGCGGATTCGCCCTCGTTCCGGAGCAGGACCCGGTCTCGACCCTCCGGCGGACGAAGTCGCCGGAGGAGATTGACTGCCTCAAGAGGGCGGCGGCGATCGCCGACGAGGCGTTCGCCGCGCTGATCCCCGAGCTACGAGTCGGAATGAGCGAGGCGGAGGCCGCGCTCCGCCTGGAGGTCTTGATTCGGGAGACGGACGCGGAAGGGATCGCGTTCGGCGTGAACGTCTCGACCGGCCCGAACACGGCGCTCAACCACTACAACCCGTTCCTCGCCCCGCGACCGCTCGCCGAGGGAGATCTGCTTCTGTTCGACTTCGGAGCCTGCTACGACGGATATCGATCCGACGTCACGCGGACCGTCTCCGTCGGTGAGCCGGGAGACCGGGCGCGGGAGATCTACGGGATCGTCCTCCGCGCGAACCTCGCGGCGATCGAGGCCGTACGAGGCGGAAGAACGGGGTCGGAGGTCGATGCCGTCGCCCGAGAACTGATCGCCGAAGCGGGGTACGGCGACTTCTTCGGTCACGGACTCGGACACGGAATCGGCCTGGAGGTCCACGAGGCGCCCGGCTTGAGCCCGCAGCACAGCGACCCGCTCGAGGCGGGGATGGTGGTGACGATCGAGCCGGGCATCTACGTGCCGGACTTCGGCGGCGTCCGGATCGAGGACGACGTTGTCGTCGGGGCGGACGGATGCGAGGTCATCACCGGCTTCTCCAAGAGCGAATTCATCGAGGTCGGGTGGTGTAAATGAGACGCAGGTTGAGCGGACTCGCCCTGTCGACGCTCCTCGTCGGTTTACTGGCGTCGTGCACGTTCCTCGGCGGTGCCCCGGAGGCGCGTTTCGACATCTCACCGGTCGTCGTGTACGCCGGCGACACGATCGAGTTCGACGCCGGCGCATCGAGCGGGCCGGCGTCGATCGTCTCCTATTCTTGGGATCTCGGAAACGGCGCGACGTCCGCCGGACAGGTCGTCACGACGACCTATCGCGACGCAGGCACGTATCTCGTCCGCCTGACCGTCCGCGACGCCGACGGGAGGACCGGCACGGCGGAGGAGCGGATCACCGTCTACGTCCGCAGCGGAACGTCGATCTTCGAGGAGGACTTCTCCGACGGCCCGCAAGCGCTCGGCCACTGGCCGCTCGACCCGACGTGGGCGACGGCCGGAGATGCCACGGTCGATCACATCGCCGGGGATCCCGGCTACGCTCTGTACATCCACAGCGACGACGCGCGATGGCATCGTCGCTACACCGCCGTCACCATCCCGCCGCTCCGCGTCGGACAGAGCGCCGTCTTCTCGTGCCGCATCATGACATTGCAGAACCAGGACCACTTCACGTTCCTCTTCTCCCCCGCGCGCCGCGAGCTCGACTCGATCGCCGGCTCCCTTCCCTACTACCTGTTTACGGCAACCGGCGGAGGTTCGTACGTCCGCGAGCCGTCCGAGTACGGGAGCGACGTCCCGCGACCGATCTCCTTCGTTCCCGACGTCTATCGATGGTACACCTACACGTTCGTCTTCCGCACCGGCGCGTACGACCTTCGCGTGGATGGCGTCACAGTCCACAGCGGCTCGCTGAACGCCGACTTCTCCGAGGCCGGCGAATGGCTCCTCGTCCTCGGCGAGGAGAGCCTCACCGAGGCGTGCCGGGCGTACTTCGACGACGTGCGCGTTTCGATCGAGGAGTGACCGGTCCGGGCCGCTTGCCCTAACGTGTCGGAGACGGCAACATGGGCCGAGGGGGTGCGCATGATCATCGGGATCGTCCTCTTGAGCCTCGTCTGGGTCGCTCTGTCGCGGCGATTCGACATCCAGTTCGTGGCGCTCGGCGCCGGCGCCGCCCTCCTCGCGCTGTCGGTTCAGCGGGCACTGATCCCGATTCACGGACACCCCGTTCGGCACGCCCTCCGGCATCCGTTGCGCCTTCTCCTCTTCGCTGTCACGCTGTCGCGGCGCTTCGTCCTCTCGACCCTTCTGACAGCGCGGCTGATCCTGTTCGGCGGCGAGGAGAGCCTGCTGATGGCCCTGCCGATCCGCGTGACGAACCCGTTCGGCCAGTTCCTCCTTCTCCATTCGATCACCCTGACGCCCTCGACGATCTCGTTGCTGGTCGAGGGGGACCTCCTGTACATCCATTGGCTCCAGAAGCGAGGTGGCCGCGGCGATTGGAAGGCGATCAAGGAGGGCCTCGAGCGCCGGATCGAAGCCATTTTTTCCGGAGGCGCGGATGCCGGCCGTTGAAGGACTCCTCTCCTTCGCGCTTCTGCTCCTCCTCTTCCGACTGTGGCGGGGGCCGACGTCCTGGGATCGCCTCCTCGCCTACAACTCCGCGTCGAATCGAGCGGTCCTGATCCTGGCGGTCGCGTCGATCGCGCTCGGTGAACCGGTCTTCCTCGACGTCGCCATCACGTACGCCGCCCTCAGTTTCCTCGGCGTCGTCATCCTGGCGAGGTTCCTGGAGCGGGAAGGAGGCTTCCGATGATCGCGTCCGCGCTCATCGCCCTCGGCCTGGCGTTTGTCTTCGTCGGCACGATCGGCATCCTCCGCTTCCGCGACGTCTACGCCCGCCTCCAGGCGAGCGGGGTGTCGGACAACGCCGGTCTCGGTCTGGTGCTCGTCGGGCTCGTCGTCCACGGCGGATGGGAGCGACACGACGCGGCGCTCCTCCTTCTGTTGTTCCTCCTGTGGATCACCAACCCGATCGCGACGCACAGCATCGCCCGGAGCGCGTTCGTGCGGCGTCACACCGGGGAAGGCGACGACGGATGATCGCGCGCTACGCCCTCCTCGCCCTTCTCCCCATCGTCGCTGTGGCCGCCCTCTCGCAGCGGCGGCGGTTGGCGGCGATCATCGGGATGGGTCTGTTCAGTTTCCTGCTCGCCGTCGTCTACCTCCTGTTGCACGCGCCGGACGTCGCTCTGACCGAGGCGACCATCGGGGCGGCGCTCATTACCGCGATCTACGTCCTCGCGATCCGCCGGACCGGTCGGTTGGCGGTGGTCGCCGACGAGGCCCCCGGCCTCCTGGCGCGAGAGGGGGACCGAATCGTCGGTCTCGAATATGAGATCCTCGACCGGTTCGCCCGCCACCTCGGCCTCGATCTCTCGGTCCAGATCGTCCCTCACCGGGACGTCGCGGAGTCGGTCCGGTGCGGAGAAGCGGACATCGGGGGCGGAGGCCTCGTCCCGTCCGGGGGCGAGGGCGCGCTCGCCACGCGGCAGCACCTCGAGACGGCGCTGTTCACGATCGGGGGGCGGGGCACCGAGGCGGGAGCGGAATCGCCCACTGTGCGGTACGACGGCTGCTTCGCCGATCTCGATCCGCAGGCGCTCTACACAGGGGAGACGGGGGTCACCCTCGACCTGGCCAGATTCCTCGCCGTCCGACGCTCCGAGACGCCCGACGAGAGCGTCCTCCGGCATCCTCACCGGCTCGGGTACGCATTCCTCGTCAGCGGGAGACGCCGCGCCCTCCACTCCGAGCTCGACGCGTATCTTGAGGGCCTCCGTGACAGCGGGGAACTCGATCGGCTGATCCGGAGGTTCCTCGCATGAGCCGGGGCTCACGCCTGTTTCACCTTCTGGTGATCGTCTCGACGGGCTGCGTCGTCCTCCTCGTCCTCCTCGCGTTCCACTCCGAGACGCCGGAGACGGCGCCGTACGGAACCTACGTCGATCGCTCCGTCGAGGAGACGGGAGCGACCAACCGCGTGGCGGGCGTCTACCTCAACTACCGCCTCTACGACTCGCTCCTGGAGGTCTTGGTGTTCTTCGTCGCGGTCCTGGGGGTCCGGCACTATCTCGGTACGCGGGAGCGAGCCGAGATCCCTACGCTGGCCGAGTCGGAGGTCGTCCGCACGTCGGCCGCTCTCCTCTTCCCGCTCGCGCTCCTCCTCGGCGTCTACCTGGCGACGCTCGGCCAGATCTCGCCCGGCGGTGGATTCGGAGCCGGCGCGGTCGCGGCGAGCGGGGTCCTGTTGGCGTCGATCGCCCTCGGGATCGACGCAATCGAGCGCCGGCTCCGACGGACCACGATCGAGCGGATCGAGCGGGGCGCGCTGCTCGTCTTTCTCTTGTTGACGCTCCTCCCCCTCCCGCTCGGCCGCCCGGCGATGAGCGACCTCCTTCCGAAAGGAAGCCCCGGCGCGGTACTGAGCGGCGGGGCGATCCCGCTCTACAACACCCTCATCGCGCTGAAGGTCCTCGCCGGGTCGTGGCTGATCCTCCGTTCGTTCGTCCGGCATCGAGGCGAGATCTGATGGCGTTCAGCGCCGGCATCGTTCTCCTCGGCATCGGGCTGGTCGCCATCGCGATCCGCCGCGACCTCGTGATCAAGCTCCTGGCGCTCGGTCTGGCGAACGCAGGATCGATCCTCTGTCTCGTCGCGATCGGCGATCGCCCCGAGGCGCGGGTTCCGATCTGCGCCGTCTGCCGGGACGCCGTCTACGCCGATCCGCTCCCGCAGGCCCTCGTCCTGTCGGCGATCGTCATCAACTTCGCCATCCTCGCACTCGCGCTCGTCTTCGTCATGCGTCTCGTCGAGCACTACCACAGCACCGACTCGCGACGGATCGAGGGCCTGGTTCAGCGCGACCTCCGCGAGGGAGGTCGATCATGATCGTCGTCGTCCTCCCGCTGTCGCATTTCGTGCTCGGTCTCTTCTGCTACGCGGGCAAGCGCGCGGCTCGCGCCCTCGCGGCGGTCGGCTGGTGCCTCGGCGCCGCGCTGACGGTTTTCCTGATGCTCGAAACGCGGGACGGTTCGACAGTCACCGTCGTCCTCGGAGGCTGGAGCCCCGGCCTCGGGATCGAGTTGCGATTCGACGCGTTCGCCGCAGTGTTCTTTCCCCTTGTCTTGCTGCTCGAACTCGCCGTGATCCTCTACGTTCGGAAGGACGACCACCGCCCGTTGTTCTACGCGCTCCTTCAGTTCCTCCTCGGCGCCGTCTTCGCGCTCCTGCTGACCCAAGACCTGTTCAACACGTACGTGATCCTCGAACTCCTGACGCTTGTTAGTTTCCTCCTCGTCGGATACGAGCGCCGCCCCGCCCAGATATGGGCCAGCCTCAAGTACCTCGTCCTCGCGTCGATCGGGATGAGCCTCTTCTTGATCGGAATCGCCGTCGTCTACCGTCACACGGGCACGCTCAATCTCCATCTCCTAGCCGATGCCTTGTCAAGCAGCGGGGACGCACGGTGGGTGGCGCTCGCTGGGGCGTTGCTCACCGCCGGCGTCGCGGTGAAGGCAGGCCTATTCACGTTCTCCCTGTGGCTGCCCGCGGCCCATTCGGAGGCGCCGTCCGCGATCTCCGCGCTCCTCTCCGGCCTCGTGATTAAGATGGGCATCGTCGTCTTCCTCCGATTGAGCCAGCTCTTCCCGCTCGAACTGACCCTCCAGGTCCTCGGCGCGGCGACAGCGTTGCTCGGCGCCGTCTACGCTGCGTACGCCATCGACCTGAAGCGAATGCTCGCATTCTCCACCCTGTCGCAGATCGGGTACCTCGTCCTCGGCATGGCGATCGGAACTCCTGCGGCGATCGTCGGAGTCCTCGGCTACGCCGTCGCTCACGGGCTGTTCAAGGGGCTCCTGTTCCTCGCCGCCGGAGAGGCGTCGGCCGTCGTCGGAAGCGGGCAGTTCCGCGACCTCGCCGCGCGCCGCGCGGAAATCCCGAACGCAACCGTCGGGGCGTTGCTCATCGGGACGCTGGGGATCGTCGCGCTCCCTCCGCTTGCCGGCTTCGCGGCGAAGGCCGTCCTCCTGACCTCCCACCCGGGCCCCTTCATCATGGCGGTCTTCGCCCTCACGTCGGTCGGAACGACCTTCGCGTTCAGCAAGCTGCTCCCGGTGTTTCGGTTCCGGCGCGAACCGAAGCGGAAGAGCGCCCGACTCGCCGCCTACTCTGTGTTGTCCACCCCGATCCTCTTCTTCATCCCGCTCGCTGCGGCCGCCTTCCCCGGGCTTCGGCTGAGCCCAAGCGCTTGGCCGCTCCTCGTGCTCGAGAGCGTCGGGGCGATCGCAGTCGGGGTCCTCCTCCACCGGCTGACGGAGCGGCGCGCCCCGCGGCTGCCCGGGAGCATCTTCTTCCTCGAGGAGTCGACGCTCGCGATCCTGATCGGCCTCCTCCTCGTCTACGCGCTCCTCCGCGGGTAGTGCGGACCGTCCCGGTTTCCGGTACCGTTTCCCGTGTCATGAGCGACCGGTTCCTGGGCACCTACGACGCGTACCTTCTCGACGTGGACGGCGTCCTCGTCCGCGACGCCGAGCCGATCGGAGGGGCCGCCGCCGCGCTCGCGCGCCTCAACGGGGCCGGCCGCGTCCTCCTCCTGACGAACAACTCGACCCGGTCCCGGGAGCAGCACGCGAAGCAGCTCGTCGGCTTGGGGCTCTCCGTCCGTGCGGACGACGTCCTCCCCTCTTCCTACCTCGCCGCACAATATCTGCTCAAGACGGAGGGGACGATCTCCGTCTGGCCGATCGGCGAGGAGGGGCTACGCGACGAGCTCCTCGCCGCCGGTCATCGTCTCGTCGATCGGCCCGAGGAGGCGGACGCAGTCGTCGTCGGGATGGATCGCAGGATCACCTACGATGCCCTCGTGTCGGCCCATCGGGCTCTGCGCAGCGGAGCGCGGTTCATCGCGACCAACGAGGACGGGACGTTCCCGGTGCCGGGCGGGCTCCTCCCGGGCGCCGGCGCCATGGTCGGGGCGCTTCGGGGGATGGGGTTCACGCCCGACGTGGTGATCGGGAAGCCGTCGCCGATCGCGTTCCGCATGGCGTTGAGGAGGCTTAATGCCGCTCCGGAGCGCGTCGTCATGATCGGCGACCGTTTGGAGACCGACATCCTCGGCGGCCGCGACGCCGGCCTCGACACGGCCTTCGTCCTCTCCGGCATCTCGACGCGCGGCGAGATGGACGATCTCGGGATCCGTCCGACGTGGATCGCCGACGACCTCGCGGCGCTCGTCCGGGGCGACGCGATCGGCCCCGCGCCGGGATAGGGCCGCCCGCCGAGCTTGGACTGTCCCCCCGCCTCCGATACGATCACCGGAACGGGGTGAGTCCATGGACGACAGGGTCCTTCTGCGGGTCATCGATCTGGTGAAGCACTACGGCGACGTCCGCGCCGTCGATGGGGTCAGCTTCGAGGCCTGGTCCGCGTCCGTCTTCACGCTCCTCGGGCCGAACGGGGCGGGGAAGACGACGACGCTCGAGATCCTCGAGGGGATCCGCGAGCCGGATTCCGGCGAGATCGAGGTCTTCGGCGTCCGTCTCAAGCGGATCACCCGCGCGGTCAAGGAGCGGATGGGCGTCCTCCTTCAGGACGGCGGGTTCGAGCCCTATCTCAAGGTCCGAGAGATCCTGCGGCTCTTCGCCTCGTTCTTCGAGAATCCCGTGCCGATCGACGAGGTCCTGTCGCAGGTCGCGTTGACGGACAAGGCCGGCTCGCTGGTGCGGACGCTCTCCGGCGGACAGAAACAGCGTCTCGCCGTCGGCGCCGCGCTGATCAACGACCCGAAACTGGTCTTCCTCGATGAGCCGACGACCGGCCTCGATCCTCAGGCCCGCCGGAACATGTGGTCGGTCATCGAGGGCCTGAAGGACCGAGGCAAGACGCTCATCCTCACGACCCACTATATGGAGGAGGCGGAGGCGCTCGCAGACTGGGTCTGCATCATGGATCACGGCGAGATCATCGCGCAGGGGACCCCTCGGAAGCTCACCCAGGACTTCGGCGAGGAGACGATGATCGAGTTTCGCGGGGACGATCTCCCTCCCGAAGCGCTGGAGAGGCTCCGGGCGTGCTGTAAGGACTACCGCGTCGACGGCGCGGCGATCACGATGGAGACGGAGGACCTCCCCACGACGATGGAATCGCTCTTCGCGTGGTCGCGGGAGCAGGGCGTGCGGCTCCGGAATCTGATCGTCCGGCAGCCGAATCTCGAGGACGTCTTCCTCTCCCTCACCGGACGGAGGCTGCGCGAGTGAAAGAAGTCCTCCTCCTCGCTCTGACGCACGTCGTCACGGCGATCCGCGAACGGGTCACGCTCTTCTGGTTCCTCGTCTTCCCGGTGTTCATGCTGGTCCTCCTCTCTCTCATCTTCGGGCAGATCGGCCAGGAAGGGGAGATCCACTTCGACATCGCGCTGATCGACCGGGACGCAGGCGGCTCGGATCCCGCCGGCTTCGCCTCGATGATCGTGAGCGTCTTCGAGGGGTTGGCAAAACCGCAAGCCGCGGGCCAGGAACCGCTGTTCACGGTTCACCGACCGGACCAGGGCGAGGACCCCGAAGCGTTCCTCGACCGCGAACTGACCGCCCTCCGCCGCGGACGACTGGCGGCGGTCGTCGTCATCCCGCCCGACTTCGACGCGGCCGTCCTCCGCGGGATGGGTCCGTCGCCCGGCGGGGACGCCGAACCGGCGAAGCTCCACGTCTACATGAGCCGGACGAGCGTCGCCTCCGGGATGGCGGCCGAGATCATCGGGCAGGTTCTCAGCGAGATCGACCGGGAGATCCTCGCCCGCAGCGGTCGGTTCGATCCGACCGCCGGAGTCCGGACCGAGACGGTCTGGCTCGGTCAGAGCGACGAGGAGACGTCCTACGTCGATTTCCTCCTGCCCGGAATCGTCTTGATGGGCTTCTTCACCACCGGACTGTTCGGCGTGCCCGGAGCGATCCTCTTCAACCGGGATCGGAAGGTCCTCCGACGCTACTGGGTGACACCCCTCTCCGTGCCCCGCTTCCTGGCCGGATTCTCGCTCGGGCACCTCGCGCTCTGCGCCCTGCAGTTCACGATCCTGTTTCTCCTCGGCCGCTACGCGCTCGGCGCCACGATCTCGTTCGCGCGACCGGAGGCGTTCCTCACGCTCCTTCTCGCCGCGGTCACGTTCATGGCGTTCGGCTTCCTGATCGCGTCGCTCGCGCGGACGGCGAACGCCGGGATGGCGACGGCGAACGTCCTCAACATGCCGATGATGTTCCTCAGCGGGATGTTCTTCCCGGTCGCGGGGCTCCCGACGTTCCTGATGGCCATCGTGTACGCGAACCCCGTCAGCTACCTGGTGAACGGCCTGCGCACCAGCGTCGGTGTCGAGAGCGGCTCGTTCTCCTCGGGGCTGGTGATCGGCGTGCCGCTGGGGTGGATCGCCCTGTCGGTGCTCGTCGCGGCGCGAAAGCTGAAGTGGGACGTGGAGCGATGACCGCGTTCCGAGCCCTCCTCGCTTCGGAGGCGAGGATCCTCCTGCGGGACCGGATGGCGCTCTTCTTCACGCTCATCTTCCCGCTCATCTTCATCCTGATCTTCGGCTTCCTGATGGGTGACATCGGCGACGTCTCCCAATCGACGATGGGCGTCTTCGTTGCGGCCGGCGCCGATCGCGACCTCCTCGATCGGACGCTCTCCACGGCCGGCTCGACGGCGATCGAGCGCTTCGAATCGCTCGACGCGATGCAGGAGGCCGTCACCGACCGCCGGATCGACTTCGCCCTCAGCTGGGACGGGAGCGCCCTCCGGTACTTCTACGACGCGAACCGGGTCCAGGAGAACTACGCCTTCCAGCAGGTCGCGGCGGGGCTCGCCACCGACTTCGACCTCCGCCGTCAGGGCGCGACGCCCGCGATCTCGGTCGAGCCGACCGACGTCGGCGAGATCGCGACGACCGGCTGGTTCAACCTCGTCCTCCCCGGGATCCTCGCGTTCTCGGTCCTCTCCTCCGGCCTGTTCGCCGTCTCCGGCCATCTGACCGCGATGAAGGAGCGAAAGATCCTCGACCGGCTGATCGTCACCCCGATGGCGCCGGTCGCCCTTCTCGCCGCGATCGCCGTCGTCCGACTGGTCGTCGTCTACGTCTCGACCTTGATCACCCTCCTCGTCGGCGTCCTCGTCTTCGGATTGAGGTACGACGTCAGCTGGCTCCGCTTTGCGGTCTTCGTCGCGTGCGCCACGGTTGGGACGATGGGGATCGGAACGATCATCGCCCTTCTCGTCCGCCGACCTTCGAGCGCCAGCAACATCGCCAACGCCCTCGCGATGGTGATGATGTTCCTGGCGGGGATCTACTTTCCGGTTGAGTTCATGCCTCGATTCCTCCGCGCGATCAGCGAGGGCCTCCCGCTGACGCACATGGCGAACGCCATGCGGTACGTGACCGGCGTGATGGACATGGCGGACACGGAGTTCTGGGCGATCACGTTCTCACTCCTGGGGATCGCCGTCGTCCTGTTCCCGGTTCTTGCGCGGTACGTCGTCCGCCCGCTCCGCCGATAGGCCTAGTCGATCCCGAACAGCTCGAACAGGCCCAGGCTCACGAGCAGGACGACGATCCCCGCGAGCAGTACGCCGACGGCGATCCACGGGAGCGCCTTTCGCATCGGGATCCCGAAGACCCTCGCCGCGATCGCTCCGGTCCACGCACCGGTCCCGGGCAGGGGAATCGCCACGAGGAGGAGGAGCGCGATCGGCCCGGCCCGTTCGACCAGCCTTCCCCTCCGCCTCGTCCGCGCGAGCACGCGCTCCAGAGGGACGCGGGACGTCCGCCACCGGAGGAGGAGGTCCTCCCCGTACCGGAATCCGAGCAGCAGGACGGGCACGATCAGGAGATTCCCGAGGATCGCCAGCAGGTAGGCGGCGGCCGGTGGGTACCCCAGCGAGATCGCGAGCGGAATCCCGCCGCGTAGCTCGGCGACCGGTGCCGCCGAGACCGCGACGATCAATAAGGCCGAACCGGCGCTCATGAACCCGAGTCTACCGCCCGAGCCGCGCGCGTGGTAGCCGCGAGGGTCGCATCTTATCCCGAGACCGTGGTAGCCGCGAGGGACGCCTCATATAATCGCCGGGACGGAGGTGACAAGCCGTGAAACTGTACAACACCCTCACGCGCGAGACCGAAGCGTTCGCGCCGCAGCACGACCGTACCGTGGGGCTGTACGTCTGCGGCCCCACCGTCTACGACCACATCCACATCGGAAACGTCCGTCCGATCCTCGTCTTCGACACGCTCCGCCGCTACTTCGAGCGGTTCAAGGGCTGGCACGTCATCCACGTCCAGAACGTCACCGACGTCGACGACAAGCTGATCCAACGGTCGGCCGAGACCGGCCGGCCGGTCGCCGAGATCGCGGAGACGTACACCGAGGCGTTCTTCGACCTGCTCGATCGGCTCCACGTCCTCCCGCCGACGCACAGTCCGCTGGCGACCGAGCACATCCAGGAGATGATCGACCTCGTCTCGGACCTGGTGGGGAAGGGCTACGCGTACGAGCGGGACGGCGACGTCTACTTCCGCGTCGAGGCGTTCGAGGAGTACGGCAAGCTCTCCGGCCGCCGGCTCGACGACCAGGAGGCGGGGGCCCGGATCGAGGCGTCGGAGAAGAAGGAGAACCCGCTCGACTTCACGCTTTGGAAGGCGGCGAAGCCGGGCGAGCCCAAGTGGCCCTCTCCCTGGGGAGACGGCCGCCCCGGCTGGCACACGGAGTGCGTCGTGATGTCGCTGAAGTACCTCGGCGCGCACCTCGACATCCACGCCGGCGGCAACGATCTGATCTTCCCGCACCACGAGAACGAGATCGCGCAGGCCGAGGCGGCGACCGGGGAGCCGTTCTTCCGGTTCTGGATGCACAACGGGATGCTCGCGTTCCAGGAGGACAAGATGTCGAAGTCCGTCGGGAACGTCGCCCAGGCATGGAAGGTCCTCGATGACTACGGACCCGAGACAATCCGCTACTTCTTCCTCTCCCACCACTACCGGAAGCCGATGGACTACTCAGTTGAAGGACTCCAGGCGGCAGGCAAGGCGCTCGCTCGGATCCAGACACTTGTGCGGGATGTGAATGCAGAGTTTCGAGACCAGAGTACCATCGACGAAGACTCGATAGGCATTGAGGGCGGTCTCTTCCTCAACAGAATGGAAGCAATGAAGGCCGCTTTTGTCGCTGCGATGGAAGATGATCTCAACACTGTCGCAGCCATTGGGGTCATCCAGGACATCGTGGCGGAGGCAAACCTCTACCGCAGAGACCTACAGGGAGAGGATCGTCGTGCCCTGCCGGGAGTTGTCGCGCTGATCCGCGAGCTCGCCGATCCGCTCGGTCTCCTCCCGGATGCCGGGTCGTCGACCGGTTCGATGGACGCCGCACTGATCGGCCTTCTGGTCGAACTCCGCGGCGAGCTGCGCGCGAAGAAGGAGTTCGAGCTCTCCGATCGGATTCGCGATCGGCTCGAGAAGCTCGGCGTCGTCCTGAAGGATGACGCGACAGGCACGATCTGGACGGCGGGCTAATCCCCGCCTTCGGAGCAGCCCAGGAGCCGATCGAGGATCTCCCGCGCCTCGACGAGATCCGCCGCGGCGTGGTACTGCGCGTCGGGCGGGATGTGATCCTGCATCCAGGCCGGCGTCCCGACCAGAATGACCTCGCCGATGCCGGCGTTCTGCGCCGCGATCAGATCGAGATGCGCGTCGCCGATCGCCACGGCCTCTTGGGGACGAACCTTCAGCCGATCCAGCGCGCCGAGGAACGCCTCCGGGTCGGGCTTGTAGGCGCCGTCGTCGCGGGTCAAAACGAGATCGAACGAGAGTGCGTACCGGCGCAGCACCGTCTCGACGCTCCGCCGCGAGTTGTTCGTGATCAGCGCGCAGCGGACGGAATGACGGCGGAGGGATGCGAACAACTCGTGGGTCCCGGGGATCAGGGCGCCGTTCTCCGCTCCCTGCTTCTCCGCCTCGTGCAGGAGCGCGAGCCCCTTTCTGCGGACGTCCGGAGGCGCTTCACCGAGCTGGGCGAGGATCGGACGTCCGTCCCAAGGGATTCGGATCTCGTCTCGAAGCCGGAGCCAATCGATCTTCGAATCGAAGATCGTCCCGTCCATGTCGAGCAGGGCCGCGCGGATCCGCATGATCGGTCAGTGTATCCGCTCCGATCCACTGCGTCAGCCGCGCGAGGACGCACGGCCCCGCCGGCAGGGTCCTACGGAAGGTCCCGAACGTGCAGGCTGACCACGTCCGAGTACTGGGCCCCGGCCACGTCGGTCACCAACAGCATGATCCAGACGTCCTCCCCGTTGCAGAATTGCGTCGCCGGCACGAAATAGAGCGGATCGCTCGCCCTCGGATCGAGGAACCACCCCTTGCTCGCGCTCCACTCGAACGAGAATTGCCCGCAAATCGGGTGCGAGACGGTCGAATGGAGCTGGACGAACGAGCATTCATCGACGCAGAGGGGCATGTTCCGGTTGATCCCCGGCCTCATCACGCGACACGGATCGGCGCAGACGTCGTAGCACGACCGCGCCACGGGAGCACACGCCATGTCGCCGCACGGCGTGCTCGGATACCCGCACCCGCCGACCAGCGCGGGCGCCGCGGCCACCGCGCGGACGACCGTCGAACCGCACGACGGGCACGGCGCGACGTAGGACGTGCTCGCAGTGACGGTTCGCGGAGCCGACGCTTCGACGACGACCGGCTGCCAATAGCTCGACGCGACGTCCGAGGCCTCGGCTGCGCCCACCTCGGGAGCGGCCTGGAGCTCCGGCGTCGCCTCCTGCTCGACCGCCGGAGCGCCGAGCAAGAGCAGGAGGGCGAGGACGGCCACCCCCGCACCGATCAACCAGATTCCGAATGTGTTGTTCATCGCTTCGCGACCTCCCGTTCAGGCTCCCCCACTCTCTCACCCGCCGTCCCGGAGCCGCACTCCGATGCATCGACGGACCCAGTATATCGCCGGGCGAGCGATCCGTGAGTTACGTAGATTACATATCGACGGGGACCGAGCCGTTCTCCGAAGCTCCCTTGTCGTCGGCTGTTTCGTCACATGTCCTTGGACAATTCCAGCCAGACCGGAGAGCGGAGACGGCCCCACGGAGCGCCGAAACCACGATCGGCCCCACCGCAAATCGCGAGAGAACCCGACGCCTGGCCGCACGTTCCTCGGAGTAAGGCCGCTTCAAACGCGTATGAAGCCCTTGGTTTTCGCTGCGGCTCGAGATCCATCAGCAACTCAAGACGGTGCGGAAGCCCTTCTGCCGCTGTCCCGCCGGGCTTTGCCAGAGCCGGGATGAATTCGACGTCCAACTCGTCCGGCACGTGCGCCCGACGCTCAACACATCCGCCGGATCCCCGACTTGACGCACCACGATGCGTTCCGGCGGAGAACGTTGCTCTTGATTCGCGACGAGTTCCGTCCCCGACACGACGATCCGAAGGCTGGGTCCTCCGAATCGGCTCCCGTCGCCTCATCGGCCGCACCCTTCGCCACGTCCCCCGGACCGGCCGGATCGATGAGGAGCGGATCGTCGACCTCGCCCGCGCGGTCTCGGAGAAGAAGCTTTCGATCGGCATTCTGAAGCCGCTTGTCCCGGCGGCGCTCGCCGATCCTGCGTCCGACCTTGAGGGGCTCCCCGAACGGATCGACTATCGCC
>Ga0315554_1000454_pt1 | contig 24197 bp, 29 predicted proteins | sample SalMarSW160370MG_FD_202114 | JGI IMG/M metagenome (GOLD analysis project Ga0315554, IMG submission 202114) | Salt marsh sediment microbial communities from the Plum Island Ecosystem LTER, Massachusetts, United States - Salt Marsh Sediment SW1603-70 ...
GCCCCCCCGCCCGCCCCCCCCCCCCCACCACTACTCAACAGGGCGTGTGAGGTGAATAACAGAATGTCAGGGTACCACTAATTAGATGAGAGAGTACGTTGACTTGATATTCCGCCCCAAATCAATTAGCATTACAGGGTGTCGCCGTTGGGATGGCAGAATAAGCAGCATTGCCCCAACCGCGACATTCGACATAGAGGAGGATGAGGTATGAGTGATATTCTTGATGAGGCCTACGGGATAGCACAATGCAGGACATGCCCGTGGTACAAGTCCTGCACAACACCTATGAGGCTGACAGTGGAAGACATGCGCCGCCAGCTTGAATCATCTACCACCGGGATGGGATTACCATCTGACCAGGACCTGAGCGGTATCCAGAACCTCCTGGCCAGCATGGCCACGGCTGCCCAGAACTCAATCCTTGAGGGCTGTCCCGTCTTCATCAACCGCCTGCGTTCCAGCCCCGAGCTTGCTCAGCGTATCAAGCAAATGATGCAGAACTGGGGCAGAGAGGACGCCGAAAACGAAGCTGGAGCGTCGAATGAATGATGATAATCAGGTCAAAGAAAGACAGCTAGCCGAGCTTCAGAAACGCCGCCAGAGACTGCAAATGATGGGCGGTAACGACCGTGTCGCCACCCAGAATAAGAAAGGCAAGCTGACGGCGCGGCAGAGAATCGACATACTGCTCGACGAAGGCAGCTTTCGCGAGACCGGAATGTTCGCCAAGAGCCGGGGTGCGTCCTCTTACGGAGAGGTACCCGCCGATGCGGTCGTTACCGGCTCAGGAAAGATAGATGGCCGCCGGGTGTATATCTACGCGCAGGACTTCACCAGCATGGGTGGCACCATGTCAGAAATGCAGGGAAAGAAGATATGCGAGCTGATGGACAGCGCCATGAGGACGGGCTGTCCTGTGATTGCCCTTAACGACTCAGGCGGCGCCAGAATCCAGGACGGCGTCGACTCATTATCCGGGTACGGGCAGCTCTTCCGCAGAAACACACTGGCCTCCGGAGTGGTCCCCCAGATATGCGCCATCCTCGGTCCTACTGCGGGGGGAGGGGTCTACTCACCGGCGCTGATGGACTTCATCTTCATGGTCAAGGGCATCAGCTATGCCTTCATTACCGGCCCGAGGGTGGTCAAGGCAGCCATCGGGCAGGACATCGGTGAAGAGGAACTCGGTGGTGCCGTGGTCGCCCAGCGCAAGGCCGGAGTTGTCTGCCGCTCGGAGAACAGCGAAGAGGAGTGCTTCCAGAGCATCAGAGAGCTCCTCAGCTACCTGCCATCGAGTAACCGGGAGCAACCGCCCCGGGTCGACTGGGAAGATACCCCGGAACGGACCGACCCCCAGCTTTTCGATATTGTCCCTGCCAACCTGCGGCGACCATACGACATACGCAAGATTATTGGCCGCGTCTTCGACCAGCGCGATGGGAAGGACAATTACTTTGAACTCTTTCCTCTATTTGCCACCAATATCGTAACCTGTTTCTCCCGCTTGAACGGGTGGGCGGTGGGTATTATCGCCAACCAGCCGATATCCAAGGCAGGCTCTCTTGATATTGATGCCTGCGATAAAGCATCCCGCTTTATCCGGTTCTGCGATGCCTTCAACATCCCCGTGGTCAACCTGGTGGATGTCCCCGGCTACCTGCCCGGGACCGACCAGGAATGGGGCGGTATTATACGGCACGGGGCCAAGATGCTCTTCGCCTACTCAGAGGCCACCGTGCCCAAGCTGACCCTAACTATCAGGAAGGCTTACGGTGGTTCATACCTCGGGATGTGCAGCAAAGACCTGGGAGCGGATGCTGTATTCTGCTGGCCTTCCACAGTGCTGGCCGTCATGGAGGCAGAAGGGGCCGCCCCCATAATCTTCCGCCGGGAGCTGGAAGCCGCCGAAAATCCAGAAGAGCTTCTCCAGACCAAGATAAGGGAGTACCGGGAGGAATTCGCCAATCCGTACCGTGCTGCCGAGCACCTGCACATCGACGACGTGATTGACCCGGCGGAAACGCGCCCAAGACTGATAGCTGCCCTTGAGATGGCGATGGGTAAAGTGGAGGAAAGACCCGCCAGAAAGCACGGCATTATCCCAACCTGAGCCAGGAAGCGGAGCTTTGCTATACATACTTTCAGGTCCGGATGATTTCTCACTCGGCCAGTCTCTGGAGAAGCTCAAAAGAGGCATTGGCGACCCTGAGGCGCTGGCAACCAATACGACCGTCCTCGAGGGGCCGCAGGTTACCGTAGACCAGCTGAGGAGCGTCTGTGAGGCTGCCCCTTTCCTTGCAGAAAAGCGCCTCGTCATCATCAATGGGCTGCTGCAACGCTTTCAATCACCAGAGAGACGGGGGCGACAGGGAAGGGGGAGAAAGACCGGCACTCAACCGGACGGCCACAAGGCATTGGCCGACTATATCCCTACTATCCCGGACAGCACGATACTGGTACTGGTGGAAGGTGATATTAAAAACACCAATCCCCTCTTTCGGGCGCTCTCCAATAAAGCCAAAGTGCATTCCTTTCCCCTTCTGCGGGATATTAAACTGAAGCAGTGGGTCCAGAGTCGTGTCAAGGAGGGAGGCGGCACCATTTTACCCCAGGCAGTCGAGCTATTGACCAGACTTGTCGGGAGCAATCTATGGGTTATGTCAAGTGAAATCGACAAGCTACTGCTGTTCACTTCAGGCAGACGCATCGAGGAAGAGGACATCAAGCAGGTCGTTGGCTATACCCAGCAGACCAGCGTCTTTGCCATGGTGGACGCAATCGTCGAGTCCAGAGTCAAAGCCGCCGAACAGTTGCTCCAGGAGCTATTGCAGCAGGGAGCCAGTCCTTCCTACCTCATGGTAATGCTTGCCCGGCAGCTCCGGCTGATTGTCCGTACCAAGGACATCCAGACAGCGCGGATGTCCCCTAATGAACTCCGTAACCGCCTTGGCCTGAGTTCGGAGTTTGTCGCCCGCAAGACACTGGAGCAGGCGAAGCGCTACTCTCTGCCCCGGCTCAAGCAGGTATACCAGCGACTACTGGAGACAGACCTTGCTATCAAGACCGGCAAATATGAGCCAGAGCTGGCCCTGAATATTCTGGTCGCCGAGCTGTGCCAGCGAAGACCAGCGCCTTGACACGACAGTCGAATCGCTGTTATGATAGTTTTTGAGAATGAGAAACATTCGCAATCACGATAATGCAATAAAGGGTTATCCCTTCACGGCGCAGCGGCGCTTGCTTCTGAGGCTGATTCGTGATGCCGGTGGCCACATTGATGCCAAAGAGCTGTACCGGCGCGCCATGCGCAGCGATGAATCTATCAGCCTGGCAACCGTCTACCGGAACCTGAACCTCTTCCGGGAACTGGGCCTGGTCGAAGAAAGACAGCTCGGGCAGCTCAGCCACCACTACGAGATAAGTCAACCGGTAGAGCACCAGCATTTCGTCTGCCGCGACTGCGGAAAGGTTATTGAGTTTCAGAATCCCCTGATTAACAAACTGGTCGGTACGGTGCAGGACGAGCAGGGCTTCAGCGTGACCAGGGCCGAATTTTACCTTGAGGGATACTGTCCCGAATGTCGGATGTCGGCAAAAAGGGAGGAAGGATGAGTAGAGAGCAAATCGAGAAGCTCGAAAATGAGATAGCCGACCTTAAAGCGAGGTGGCCAGCCCACTCGGTTAAACCCTCTATGTGGCAGCGACTTGAAGAGCTAGAGGAAGCCCTGGAGATTGCTAAACACCAGGAAGAAGATAATGCCCAGTAAGATGGCTCTGGTGGACTTCCCCAAGTGCCACCCCGAGCAATGCAATGATGGCATTTGTGTGGCCGCCCAGGCATGCCCCCGAAAGCTGATGAAACAGGAGCAGCCGGGTGAAATACCAATGACTGACCCATCCCTTTGCAAGGGCTGCGCTGATTGCGCTCGTGCCTGCCCCCTGAAGGCAATCCGGATAGTGACAATGTAAGAGCCGAGGGATATGACCGTCAAAGCAAAAGTGAAAATACAGGACAACAAAGGCAAAGCTGGCCCGGTCGAGGAAGAAGCCAGGAACCGGCAAGAGACCCGGAAGACCCTGAAGAGATTTGGGCAGAAACGGGAGAATCTTATCCCTATCCTGCAGAAGGTCCAGGCCCGGCTGGGTTACCTTCCCCGTGAGGCCATGGTTGAGATTGCCTCCCATCTCGGCATACCGGAGATAGACGTTTATGGGGTAGTCACCTTCTATAACCAGTTCCGGCTTAATCCGCCGGGTAAGCACTCAATCCGGGTGTGTCTCGGTACAGCCTGCCACATGAAGGGTGGTTACATTACGCTGGATGCATGGAAGCGACGTCTGGGTATCAACCAGGGGGAAACAACCCCCGACCGCGAGTTCGACCTCTCCACCGTTGCCTGCGTCGGCTGCTGCACTATGGCGCCGGTAACGGTAGTCGACAATCAGCCGGAGGGTAAGGTCGAGCCTACCAAGGTCGACGGGATACTGCTGGCATTCGAGCTCGAACGCGGAGCAGAGGACAAGAAAGCATCACAATGAAGGTTGACGAATCGCCAACTGTCGCCTCTTCATTCGAAGAGATTAAGTCACAGGCTGACTCATACTGGCAGGAGCTGTTTGATAGCGACCAAACCGTGATTGTGGTCGGTGCGGCTACCTGTGGCCGGGCAGCCGGTGCCTTAGATGTGCTTCAAACAATTCGAGATGAACTGGAGAGGCAGGGTGTTGACTGTCCGGTGTTCGAAGTTGGCTGTCTGGGGCACTGCTACGCCGAGCCACTGGTCATCATCAGTAAACCCGGTTACCCCCCGATATGCTATGGGTATGTCAACCCGGTGATTGCCGAAAGACTGGTACGGGAATTCGTGGTCGGGGATAACCCCTGCCTCGAATTTGTCCTTGGCGCCCTTGAAGCGAACGACCTCATCCCCAGCTTCGCTGACTTTCCCCGCGCCGCTTACGAGAAGAAGATAGTCCTGAGAAACTGCGGCCATATCGACCCGACCAATATCAATCACTACATCGCCAACGGCGGCTATGCAGCACTGGCCAAGGCACTCCAGATGGAGCCAGAGGAGATTATCACGGAGATAAAAGACTCCGGCCTGAAGGGCCGGGGCGGTGCCGGCTTCCCCACGGGACAGAAGTGGGAGATATGCCGCAATGCACCGGGCAGACCCAAATACGTGATATGCAATGCCGATGAAGGTGACCCCGGTGCCTTTATGGACCGGGCTATCCTGGAAAGCGACCCTCACTCGGTAATAGAGGGTTTAATCATCGCCGCCTACGCTATCGGTGCGAGGAACGGCTACATCTACGTCCGCGCCGAGTACCCGCTGGCAGTCGAGCGCGTTCGCATCGCCCTCCGTCAGGCAAGGAAACTTAACCTGCTCGATCGGCATATCCTCGGGAGCGATTTCAACTTCGACATCAGGCTGTTCGAGGGCTCCGGCGCCTTCGTCTGTGGTGAGGAAACAGCCCTGATTGCCTCTCTAGAAGGCAGAGCCGGCATGCCCCGCCACCGCCCACCCTACCCTCCAAACGATGGTCTCTATGGCAGACCTACCGTGGTCAACAACGTCAAGACCCTGGCCTCGGTACCACCGATAATAGCCAATGGCGCGGACTGGTTCGCTGGAATAGGTACCGAGGAAAGTAAAGGGACAGCGGTCTTTGCCCTGGCCGGTAAAATTGTCAATACCGGACTGGTTGAGGTGCCGATGGGAACGACCCTGCGCCAAGTCATCTTCGATGTCGGCAGTGGCATCCCTAACGGCAAGCGGTTCAAGGCAGTCCAGATTGGCGGGCCTTCCGGCGGCTGCCTGCCTGAATCGGCTTTGGACCTGCCGATAGACTTCGATTCGCTGACCGATGCCGGAGCGATGATGGGCTCGGGAGGCATGGTAGTCCTTGACGAGGATGACTGCATGGTGGAGATTGCCCGCTATTTCCTCGAATTCACCCAGCGGGAGTCCTGCGGCAAGTGCACCTTCTGTCGCCTCGGGACAAAACAGATGCTGGCCATTTTGAGCGATATCACCCGAGGAGAGGGGAGTCAGGCAGACATCGATACCCTGAAGGCACTGGCCAGAGATATAAAAGACGGCTCGCTCTGTGGTCTGGGCAAGACCGCCCCCAATCCGGTTCTGACCACCCTGCGTTACTTCGAGGATGAGTACCAGGCCCATATCACTGAGGGACGCTGTCCCGCCCTGATGTGCCAGCAGCTTATCGCCTACTACATCCTCCCCGACAAGTGCGAGCGCTCATGTGATGCCTGTGTCGGGACATGCACCGTCGAGGCAATCAGCCCCAACAGGAAAAGAATTAAAGTGATTGACCAGGAAAAGTGCGTTAAGTGCGATACCTGTCTGACGGCCTGTCCGCCACAGTATAACGCTATCGTGAAGCTATCGCCCCCGAGCCAGGTACCAGTTACGAAGAAATAGCCAGATGAGAACCGTATCATTGACAATCGACGGGAAACATGTCACCGCCCGCGAAGGCGATAACCTCCTCTGGGTGGCACTGGACAACGGTATCTACATCCCGAACCTGTGCGCCATTCGTGATAGACCCGAGCCTATGGCTGCCTGCCGTCTCTGCTTTGTCAAAGTGGAGGGTAAGGAACGACCGGTCACCGCCTGCACTGAGACGGTCACTGAGGGCATGATAGTCAATACCAAGAGTACGAAGGCCCGGGACCTGGCCAAGCGCGGCTTTGAGCTTCTGATGGCCTCTCAGACACTCGACTGCGCCCACTGCTCCAAGAGTGGTTCATGCGAACTGCAGCATATTGCCCGCCACCTGGGAGCTAGGCTCAAATCAAAGCGACTGCGAGAAATCAGACGGGAGCTGCCGATAGATGACAGCCACCCACAAATCATCTATGACCCCAACAAGTGTGTTCTCTGCGGCCGGTGCGTCTGGGCATGCCGTGAACACCTCGGAGTGGGGGTCCTCGGCTTTGCCCACCGTGGTTTTGAGAGAGTGGTCACCACCTTTGAAGATATGCCGCTGGCTACCACCAAATGCGACCGGTGTGTCGAGTGCATCGACGTCTGCCCCACCGGCGCTCTGTTGCTCAAGAGGGAGACCAAGACCGCAGCCGCCAGTAAGGCTTAAGTGCTTTCAGAACAAATACCCCAAAATGGAAGCGGGTACCCTCTCTGGATACCCACCTCACACTGTTTATGATGAATCCTAGCTAATTACTCTAGGCTTTGCCGATTCGGAACATCTTCGTTCCGCAAACGGGGCATACACCTTGAGTCGCCGGTTTGCCATTCTTCATGGTAATTGCCTTCGGGTCTTTCATCTGTCTTTTGGCACGGCACTTCACGCAGTATGCTTCCATCAGGTCGACCTCCTTCCCTTTACTATAGGTCTGCATCTTAAACTATTTACGCAGGCATGTCAATACCTTCAGGCACATTTTCTTGCCTAATTAGGAGATTCGTTGAGCGTGACGTTAGTCGAACACCACAACCGAGGTGGGAAATAGGCTTTCCGAGCGTAGCATTGGAGTAATGGTGCGCCCGGCTAAGGAAGACTATAATTGACAGCGCAAATTATCTAAATATGGCACAGAACAGTGCCTTCCCCATGAAAACAAGCCTCACTCAGGCACCTCTTTTCATCCCCAAGGCTATCCGACCGATGTGAAATACACAAATTTCACAGACGAGACAATTACTGAGGTAACCGCTAAGACTTCGCACTTGTTTCTGCTTCTTTTCCTTTTGCGTGCTTCCAGGCCATGTGTTTCTCCAGTGTCATGAATTCTGTGCAAGTGAAATCACACCCCTCCACCTTACAATGCAACTTTAGACCCGGGTGCCTTTTAAACGTGTGCTTCTGCAGAGTTAACATATCATGGCAAATAAAATCGCACCCATCTACCTCGCACCGCAATTCACTCGAATCGTGTCCGTTACTTCTCTTCCAAAACATTTTCTTCACCCCCAAAGACTAATTAATAGATTCTATTAATTAATAGCTAAAACCCTGCTTCACCTACTCGTTGCCCCCATCTTTAACCAACGCCGATTAGTGAACGCTTCTTACTGCCCCCATTCACCTTTCGACTCTTTCGAGGGTGCCAGCCAAACAATTCAAGTAGCTCCCCGACAGCAGCATCGCTCATGGTGTTCCTGAGAGGCATATCGGGGTGTATCCTGTAAACGTTACACCGGCCGTTCTTAACCCTGGTGATATACCCGTCTTGTTCAAGGTCCGTAATAATCTTGTGCGTGGTTCGCTCAGTAATACCAACGTCTTTGCTTATTTCTCGCGCCGTCTTCTCCTGGTTTCTTGATATAGATGCCAAAACAAGCCCATGATGTGAAATCAGTGTCCATTCTCGCATTTTTTCAAAATCCCCCTATTTCAACGAAAGAGCCGCCTTATCCGAATATGCCAATCATGTTCTCTATATCAGGTTTATTATTTCATAATATCTATAGCTTGAATTTATTTTCATGAATCATATTAGCACATTTTCCCACAAAAGTCAATAGCGTCCGCGGGTTTCATCTGCATTTGGTTGGTTAAACCGTCATTGCGAGTGAAACGAAGCAATCTCGTAAGGCAGAGAAATGAGATTGCCGCGAGGGCTAAAGCCCCCTCGCGATGACACACTACTGCTCCCCACTTGGTAGCAATCAAAACCAAACAGAACCGGCGAAGCCGAGGCGAAAGACAGGTTATTCAAGCCTGGCATTGACATGATAGCATGTCTGATTGAGGAAGAAAATACCGATTCGATGCGGGTCATTGAGCATCTCGGCTATGGCAAAGGGCCTGTCGCCTACTTCTCAAAGAGGCCTAATCGTGAGGCTTAACCGGGCTGTTCTTTAAGACAGACTTCTACGGCACGGCGGTACACTTCTGTCGGGGCAGCCCCTTCTATAGGAATCCGCCCACCGACTACAGTCAGAGGGACTCCCCAGCCTTCATACTGGCTCCGCACCTCTTCAACATCAGCCATCACTTCTTGCCGCCGCTCATCATTATTAAAGTCCGCGGAGAACCGCTGCATGTCCAGGCCGGCACTGGCGGCCAGAGAAAACAGTATCTCTGATTGGCTGATATCACGGCAGTCCCGGAAAAACGCCTGAAAAAGTGCGGCATGGAAACGTTCGAAGGACTCCGCTCCCTGGAGCAAGGCGCACTTGCTGGCAATCTGGGCAGGCATGCTGGATGAGGGGTACGGTACGTTCTTATCCCAGGGATTGAACAAGCCCTCTTCCTCCAGTCCGGCACGCATACGTGACTCGACGCTGTGGTCTGATATCTTTCTACCCGGGACGTCACCAATCATTATCGGTCGGCTTTTCCAGATGATGCTGATGCTCTCCCCGTACTCCTCCTTGACACGCTGCAATCGAACAGCCAGAACACAGCACCAGGGGGAGAGGTAATCGGAATAGACAGTTATGTTTACCGGCATCTTCACTGCCCTCCTCAATCAAATGAGCTCAGGGGCTATTCTCCTGAAGAAGGGATTATGCTTTGGCTCTCCCCTTTCCCGCCAGTAAGCCCGAACTCTATCGACAGACTCCAGCAGCCGGTCCTTGTCCTCAGGGAGCTTACCATCGATTTCACCCATAAAGCTGTTTACGGCAAAGTCACTGGTGACCAGCTCCGAGGTCACCTCCAGGTCTTCGATGAAAGCCCGTATCTCCTGCAGAATACCCTCGACAGATTGAACGTGGTAATCACCACGCCGGGCTTTATCATACATCGGTGTCCCCGGGACGGGACGAAAAGTACGCAGGCGGATAAAACGGGGATTTATCTGGTTCAGCACCTTAGCTGAATTCTTAGCGTGCTGCTGCCATCTCTCCCGACCACCGAGTCCGGGCATAACATACTCGGACACCTCAAAACCGGCCTCGACTGCTTTTTTACCGCCCTGCACCATCTCCTCGGCGGTCGCCCCTTTCCTGACATAGGCCAGCAACTCATCGTCACCCGTCTCGAGACCTACGTGCAGCCGGGAAAGCCCCGCCTCCCGCAGCCGCTTCAACTCCTCAGGCTTCTTTCTGGACAATGTCTTCCCCCGAACGTAAGAGCAGACCCTCTCCAAGGTAGGAAAGGTCTCTCGGAGGAATTCGACTATATCCACTAACTGTTCGGTCTTCGCTACTACAGAGTCCGAGTCCTGCAAAAAGGCACTCTTAACGCCATCATCCTCCAGCCAGAGAATGCCGTTGAGCCGGGCGATATTCCCGACACTGCAGCCAGCGCGCTCAGCCCATTCACAGGTCTCATCCATCAACCTACGAGCCGCCCGGATATCCTCTTTCACCTCTTCCACCGGTCTTACCCGGAAGCTCTGCCCCTTGTAAGAGGAACAGAACTCGCAACGGTTCCAGGGGCAGTTCTCCGTAACCCTCACCAGTAAGGAGTAGGCCTCTGAGGGTGGCCTGATTGGTCCTATCGAAGCTGAAGCACTCATTTTATCTAAATCCATGATACATCACCGAGCGTAGCGGCACAAATTATTGAGTCAAACGCTAAGCCTTCTGCGCCAGTATGAAAAGATGCCTTCCCCCGCCAAAAGCAAGTTGTTCGGTGATTGTTTTTGACCATATAATGCGGAACCCACAGTCAGCCATCATCTTAAGATTTGTCTCAGCACCAAAATGGCTCCAGTACATCCTGGCACCAAAGAAGTCATCTATGTCTCCGGGAAGGTCACCGACCCCCATGGTGAGCAGCACCAGTCCAGATACTTTCAACATTCGGAAAAAGGTCTTTAGTAGACGCTGATGTTCCTCACGCGGTATGTTAATAATAGTGTAATATGAACAGATTGCGTCAAATGACTCGTCGGGAAAGTCGAGGGCCGTTATGTCCTGGCAGATGAACTCCGCCTCTGGAACCAGTTCTCGGGCCAGTCTGATTTGTTCCTCCGAAAAGTCGACACCGACCACCTCGAAGTACCGGCTCAGGATGCGCGTAATCGGTACCCCGGCGCCGCAGCCAGCATCAAGCACCTTAGCCCCTTTCGGCAAACGCTGTACTAGCTCCTGGAGCAGCTCTATATCTTCAGGCAGACTTCCATTCCGAGCTGTCAGATACTTCTCAGCGATGGTATCGTAGCCTTCTCTAACGATTTCCTTGTGTTCCACAGCCATTCCTCTACACCCGCTTTCTCATAGCGAATTGTAGTGTTCACGCTTAGCGAATGTCAATCAGGCAACAGCGGCTACCTCAGTGCATATTGACGCCAGCAGAGTACTCAGCCTATAATAGGCTGACTGGCCAGACTGATTGAGCAGGACTAAGCATATCCGCAAGCGTGGGGAGGGGAAACATCCCAGATAAATCCCCGTCAGGAGGAGGGTGGCATGTTGCAGATAAACGTTTCCCAGCAACTCAAAGAGCCGATAGGGGCAACCAGAAGCTGTGAGGTGAATGATACCGTTGGCATTGCCGGTACCGATATACAGGTCGAGGGAGAGGTTACGCTGACCCGTACTGACCGCAGTATCCTGGTCCGCGGCACGCTGTACACGGAGCTTGAACTTATCTGCAGCCGTTGTCTCAGCCCGTGCAGCTGTCCCCTGACACTCAGGATTGTAGAAGAATACTTCCCGACGATAGATATAATGACCGGTGCGTCGATGCCTCTACCAGATGAGCCTGGCTGTTTTACTATTGATAAACACCACATCCTTGACCTGACGGAGGCGATACGTCAATACACGGCGCTATCCACGCCGATGAAGCCGCTCTGCCGCGAGAACTGCGCCGGGCTGTGTCCCAGTTGCGGTTACAACCGTAATCTGGGAGAATGTGGCTGTCTGCCGCCGGATGTAGACCCACGCTGGACCGCATTACGAAAGCTGGTCGTCACCAGCAATAATGACTTATAACTGTAAAGGAATCGAGTAATGGGAGCCTTACCGAAGCGAAAAACCGCCAAAGCGCGTAAGAACAAGCGACGTAGCCATCAGGCATGGCCTGCGCCAGCACTGGTCGAATGCCCGCAGTGCCACAGCCCGAAATTGCCCCACCACGTCTGCCCAACATGCGGAAGCTATGCTGGCCGGGACGTCATCGAGATAAAAAGTCCCAAACCAAAGGCTACCTAGGTGAAATCGCCTCATGCTGAAGACGGCAGTATGCGACCTTTTTGGTATTAAGCATCCCGTTATTCAAGGTGGAATGGCCCATATCGGCACGGCTGAGCTTGTCTCGGCCGTTTCCAATGCCGGAGGGCTGGGCATCATCGGTGCTGGTTTCTACGAGCCGGACTGGGTACGGGACCAGATACGCCGAACCCGGGAGCAAACAAGTAGCCCGTTCGGGATTAATATCCAGCTGAAGTCTCCCCACACCGAGCAGGTAACACGCGTAATCCTTGAGGAGAAGGTGGCCATCGTGACCACCGGTGCCGGCGACCCGGCTAAGTACATGCCTGGGTTCAAGCAGGCGGGAATAAAGGTAATACCGGTCATCGCCAGTGTCTCTGCTGCCAGGCGGATGCAGGAGGCCGGGGCCGATGCTATAGTTGCTGAAGGCATGGAATCGGCGGGGCACATTGGTGAAACAACAACGATGGCCCTGGTACCACAGGTGGTAGACAGCGTTCACATACCAGTAATAGCGGCCGGTGGTATCGCCGATGGCCGGGGCCTAGTAGCTGCCCTGGCCCTCGGTGCTAAGGGCGTCCAGATTGGCACCCGTTTCGTATGCAGTGAAGAATGTATCGCCCACCCCAGGTACAAGCAAAAAATCCTGGAGGCAGATGACCGTTCCACAGTAATCACCGGGCGGACTATGAAGTTGCCATTACGCAGCCTGAAGAACAGCCTCACCGAGCAGTACCTGGCATTAGAGGAGGCCGGGGTTACTCCCGAGGAACTGAACCTGTTCGGGCAGGGTAGAATGTATCTCGGCCTTATTGAGGGTGATGTCGACGAGGGCTCATTGCTGGCCGGGCAGATAGCCGGGTTAATAAAGGAAATCAAGCCTGTCAAGGTTATCATTGAAGAGATAATGGCTGAGGCTGAGGCTATTATCGCCGACCTTAAAAAACAGACAGGAGGCTGAGATGGCAGAAGCAAGAAAAGTAGCCTATGTCTTCCCCGGGCAGGGTGCCCAAGCCGTGGGAATGGGACGTGGTTTACACGACAGCTACCCTACTGCCAGGGCTATATTTGAGCAGGCCGATGAGGCCCTAGGTTTCTCTCTCTCCCGAATCTGCTTTGAAGGGCCGGAAGACGAACTGCTCAAGACAATAAACACCCAACCGGCACTGGTGACCGTCAGCTATGCCTTCCTGAAGGTAGCCCAGGAGACAGGCACAGGACTGCCGCCTCCTGCCTTTGTCGCCGGGCACAGCCTCGGTGAGTACACAGCACTGGCCGCCGCCAATGTGCTTGACTTTGCCGATACCGTCCGTCTTGCCCGGGAGAGAGGTCGGCTGATGCATGAGGCCGGACTCAAGCAACCCGGTACGATGGCAGCCATAATCGGGCTGGACGAGCTGGTACTGGTTGAGATATGCCAGCAAACTGATACCTGCATCGCCAACATCAACTGCCCGGGACAACTGGTCATCAGCGGCGCTACCGAAAACGTGAGCCGTGCCGTTGAGCTTGCCAAAGAGAAGGGTGCTTCCCGAACTGTACCTCTCCAGGTGAGCGGGGCTTTCCACAGCCCTTTGATGCAACCGGCAGTAGAAGGCATGGCCGAGATTCTGCCAACCGTCGCCTTTCATGACCCGAGTGTCCCCATCGTTGCCAACGTCACTGCCCGACCTCTGACCACCTGTGATGCTGTGAGAGCCGAGCTCCCCGACCAGCTTCGTAACGGCGTTCAGTGGCAAGGCTCGGTTGAATACATGCTCAGTCAGGGCATCACCGGCATCATCGAGATAGGACCGGGCCGGGTACTTACCGGTCTGATGAGACGAATAAACCGGGAGACCGAGACAATGAACATCGGCAACGCCGATGATATCAAAGCCCTGAGCGGAGAAAGCTGAGGGAGTAGTCTATGGACCTTTCAGATAGAGTAGCCATTGTTACCGGTGGCGGCCGGGGTATCGGGCGGGCAATTGCCCTGAAGCTGGCAGAGGCCGGTGCCAGCATCATTGTTAATGATATCGGCGATATGGCACCCGCCGGGGAAGTGGCCGGGGAAATCATGAGGCTGGGCCGGGACAGCCTGGCCGTTCCCGCCGATGTCAGCCAACCAGCAGACGTAGCCAGTCTGGTGGACACCACCGTGGACAAATACGGTAAGGTTGACATCCTGGTGAACAATGCCGGTATTACCCGGGACCAGTTGATAGTGCGGATGTCTGACGACGACTGGGATAAAGTGCTGGAGGTAAACCTGAAGAGCGTTTTTCTTTGCAGCAAGGCCGTACTGAGATACATGATGAGGCAACGCTGGGGTCGTATTGTTAATATCTCCAGCATCGTCGGGTTGATAGGTAATCCCGGGCAGGCCAATTACTCCTCTTCAAAAGCCGGTATCATCGGACTGACGCGGACGATTGCCAAGGAGGTCGCTTCGCGTGGCATTACGTGCAACGCTATCGCTCCCGGATTCATCGACACGCCGATGACACAGCAGCTGCCCGAAGAGCGGAGACAGGAGCTCATGAACCAGGTGCCCCTCGGCTTTCTCGGTACCCCTCGCGACGTTGCCGAGGCGGTTGCCTTCCTCGCCTCCGAGGAAGCCAGATATATCACCGGGCAGGTGCTTACGGTTGACGGAGGCATTTCGCTGGGTAAACTCTAGAAAGGCCACAAAATCTCAGCGGCGAATAACGGATATGACAGGACAAAGGCGGAAAGCCAGGACAATTGCCTTTCAGGCGCTATGCGAAATCAGCACCGCCGGGCACGACCTGAATAAAGCCTTGAGCCACCTACTGGAGGAAAGCAATCTGTCTGAGGTCAATGCCAGCTTCGCCCGCGAACTTGTCAGTGGGGTAGTCCAGCACCAGGATGATATTGACCAGCATATCCGGCGTTTTGCCCCCGCCTGGCCGATTGAGCAACTGCCGGCAGTTGACAAAAGTATCCTGAGACTTGCAATATATGAAATATTACTGGATAATAGGGTACCAACCAAAGTAGCTATAAATGAGGCAGTTGAACTGGCCAAGACATTTGGTAGCGAAAGTTCGGCAAGGTTTGTTAATGGCGTATTAGGTGCAGTAAGCACTCTCGTCAACAAATAGTGTTTTTCGGTAAGGAGGTACAAAGTGGCAACTGTACTGGATAGGGTGAAGAAGATAGTCGTGGAGCAATTAGGCGTTGACGAGAACGAGGTAGTACCTGCAGCCAGCTTCGTTGATGACCTGGGAGCCGACTCCCTGGACCTGGTAGAGCTGGTCATGTCTCTGGAGGAGGAATTTAGCACAACAGAGCTAAAGGTCGAGATACCGGACGAGGACGCAGAAAAGATCGTGACCGTCCAGAATGCAGTGGACTACATCGTCGACCTCGGTATTAAGGATGGATAGCACAAAGAGGCCGTTTTGATAAAGGCGGTAATTTTCGACTGGTTCAGCACACTCGCTCACTACGACCCGCCACGAGAACAATTGCAAGCCCAGGTTCTTCGGGAGCTGGGCTTCAATGTTATCCGTACAAACATACAACGGGCGCTGGTCCTGGCGGACAGAGACCTCTATGCTGAGTTCTCTGAATTGTCTCTAGAAGGCCGCTCCCCCGAGGAACAGATACAGACTTTCATCCGCCACCAACAGGGCATCATGACCAGAGCAGGTGTCGATGCGGATACAGTACTTGCAGAAAAGGCCATTGCCAGACTACAAGAGATGGGTGCCGGCAGGCGCTTTGCTCTTTACGACGATGTTATTCCCACCATCAGAATGCTCAAGGAGCGCCGATTAATTACTGGCCTGATAACCAATATCCGCCGGGGCATCCACGAAATCTGCCAGGAACTGGGGCTGGAGCCGTATCTCGACTTCATCATCAGTCCCGCGGAGGCCGGGGCTGATAAACCCAATCCTGCAATCTTCCAGCTGGCCCTCGAACGGGCCGGGGTAGAAGCCGATGATGCTATATATATCGGGGACCAGTACCTGCAGGATATGGTCGGAGCCAGAAACGCCGGCATCGCGCCAATACTAATTGACCGCTTCAATGTGTCACCTGAATTCACCGACGCCCCCAGAATCCTCAGCCTGACCGAACTGATTACATACCTGGAATAGCCACAGCAGGCTGACTTATCAATTCAAAGCACCAGCCGCCGTCCCGCGACCGGAGCGAATTGAAAGAGGCCCTTGCGATTGGATATAATAGTCAGAGCCCCGACATTCAGAAAGATACGACTTGTGGTGGGTGTTGCCTAGCGGTTAAGGCGCCAGGTTGTGGCCCTGGAGATCGAGGGTTCGAATCCCTCCACCCACCCCACCCTTTCCCCAATATGAATGAGCCAGCTCCGCTTCTCCTTACGAATAACAAAAACCAAGGGGGTGTCCCCCTTGGAATCCCCCCTGCCTTCGCCGGAGCGGCTACGCGCAGGCAGGTGCCAAGAAAGGTCCCACCCCTCTTTGACTCCCCAAAACGGTGAGAGGGCTAGTTCTTATGCAAGCACCTTCACACCTTATGGGCAAGCTTTGTTCATGTGGGATATTTTTGATCCGGCCACAGGCTAATAAGGAAAGCGCAGCCTCTGGAGTAAAGAGATATTCCAAGCACCGTTAAAGGGCATTTCTAAGGGACTGCATAACTTTACATCACCCCAAGGGGAGTTTTAGAGGGGCGAAGCCCCTCTATTTTATTAAATTCCCCCTTCCCCATCTGGGGAAGGGGGAAACAGGCCTGCCCGCCGCACAAGGCTTTGGCAGGCGGGGGATGGGGCCACCACTACTAAACAGAGCATATGAGGTGAATGGAACGCTGGTGTGAATTGACAATCAGATGGCGCCAGAACTAGAATGCAGCTAGCGCCCATAGCTCAGCGGATAGAGCATCGGTCTTCGGAACCGAGGGTCGGGGGTTCGAATCCCTCTGGGCGCGCCACTTTTTGATACTACAAAGCACAATAATTGCGATTTGGTAAGTAACACTTTTTGGGAATGGCACTAATCTGGCACTAATTACATTGAGAGCCAAATCATGGCCCCTCAAATGAAAAAGGAGTGTCTCCGGATACAGGCACTGGTGTAACTTAAGACTCTATCAGAAGGACTTAAGAAAGTAAACCGTGCAGTAAGTAAGGAATCACCATGCATATCGTGACGGAACGGCTTGTCCTGCGTGACTACGAAGCGGATGACTGGCCAGCGGTCCTGGCTTATCAGAACGATAAGCGGTATCTCCGGTTCTACCCATGGACCGAGCGCACCGAAGCCGAAGTGCGTGCCTTCGTGCAGATGTTCTTGGACTGGCAAGCGGAGCAACCCCGCCGCAGGTTCCAGTTCGCCATTACCCTGCCGTCTGATGGGCGGCTAATCGGTAGCTGCGGGATTCGTCGCAAGAACGAGAACGACTGGGAAGCTGACATCGGTTATGAACTGGCACCGGAGTACTGGGGCCAGGGATTTGCCACTGAAGCGGCTACAGCCATTGTTGGCTTTGGCTTCAGGGAGTTGAACCTACACCGTATCTCCTCATGGTGTATCGCAGAAAATATCCCCTCTGCCAGGGTGCTGAAAAGGCTGGGGATGCGTCTCGAAGGACGGTTACGGGAGAATGATTACTTCAAAGGTTGCTGGTGGGATGTGCTGGTGTACGGGTTACTTGAAAGTGAATGGAAGGCTCAGCCTTAGTTATTCTTTGCCAGTCACCCCAGATTAACGCGCGTAATTTTGCGGATACAATGGTGACAAACAGGAAAAGCAATTCAGTTTGTGGTAGCTGTGCGGTTCAATGCAAGGCCTATATCAGTGGGTAGCTGATTACGATTGTAGGTGGTGGTTTCAAAGACTGATGTGGTGGTGAATTTAGTTCACGCTCTACATTATCGAAAACTCCTCGTGAATAGACCCTAACCCCACCTGGGCCATCAAATCAGGCACACTTGGCTCAGACAATATTACAAAAGGGCTTTTATCAGATATGTCACAACAACTGTTTTTACTGATTTTTACGTGGACGCTTCCAGACACCCTAACTCTCACCCAAACGTAGGGTTGATAGTGGGCAACCCCCAGGTTGGTAATAACCCTGAAGGTCGGGGGTTCAAATCCCTCTGGGCGCGTATCTGAATTACTATCTGCTAGCATCCTTTACCTCAGCCAGCCAAGACTTGAGGAATCTGTAAAAACTCGGTGGCAGACCTGCCAGCGGCTGGTAAACAATAGGTGCATAGTCAGGCAATTCGCGTTATTGACAAGCCAACCTCAGGGGAGTATATTTTCTTACGGAATATACTGCAAATAACATATAAATCGGCGCTGGTTGGTGACGCCTACCATTGAGAAGTCATTGGTAGCATAAAGTGTTCATACGCTTGGTAAGCATAGAGAATGACATTAGAAATAAAAAGGAGGTATCTGCCTTTGTAGAGAACAGGTTCCGAGAGCAGGTGATGATGGGTGGCAGGTCTTGACCAGGTAGAGTTATATTACTAACTATGCAAAGGAGGTCATAATGCTGAAGAAGTTGATTCCTGTATTAGTCGTGTGCTCCCTGCTGGTCTTGCTCATTGTCCCTGGTTGTGGTGGTGAAGAAGAAGAAAACGTTATCAAGATTGGTGTCATCGGGCCAATGCAGTATGTCCAGGGTGAACACCACTGGTACGGGGCTACTCTGGCTATGGAGGAGATTAATGCCGCCGGTGGTATAGATGTTGATGGGGTAATGTACAAGATTGAACTTATCCAGGCAGACTCGAACGAAATGACAAGTCCAACCGATGCCGCTGCTGCTATGGAGAAGCTGATATCGGTAGACGGCGCTCAATTTGTCGTTGGTGGCTTCAGGACGGAATCAGTCTTTCCCATGATAGATGTCGCCATGGACTACGATACAATATTCCTCGGTTGTGGCGCTGCCACCGAATCACTCTGTCAGCTTGCAGTTGAAGATTATGACCGTTACAAGTACTGGTTCCGGGTGACACCGTTCAACAGTACCAAGCTGGTAAGCAACTCGCTGATGACACTGGGCATGGCCGGAGCCATCATGCAGCAGGGACTGGGTCTTGAAGGACCACTTAAGGTTGCCATACTGGCTGAACAGGCGGAATGGGCTGATGGCATGGTGGCAGCCTATCAGGCGTATGTTCCGGCAATGCTCGGGATGGAGGTGGTCGGTACCTGGAGGCCTTCGGCAACAGCCACCGACCTGAATGCAGAACTTACGGCCATTGAAGATTCCGGAGCTCATCTAATTTTGACCATCCTGTCAGGCCCGGTAGGTATCCCCTATGCCAGGCAGCTCGGTGAACTCGAGATACCAGTCGCATCGGTAGGCATTAACGTTGAGGCGCAGAAGGACGGCTTCTGGGATGCGACCGAAGGGTACGGCAATTATGAGACTACCCTGAACACCTACGCCGAGGGTATCGCCTTGACCAGCAAGACAGTGGCCTTTGTCGACGAATTTATCGAGAGGTTCGGAGAGACTCCTACCTACAATGCCGGCACCTATGATGCCATCTACCTGCTGAAAGAGGCCATCGAGAGCGCCGGTACGCTGGATGCCGACGCGGTTGTTACTGAGCTCGAGGATATAGACTACGAAGGCGCCGGTGGTAGGATTGTCTTCATGGGAACGGACACGCCAACCCCGCACGATGTAACCTATGGCCCGGGCTATACTACCGGCATTGCCACCCAGTGGCAGGACGGAGAAATGAAGGCGGTCTGGCCTAATCTGGGCGTAGGTGAATGGGAAGGCGTCACCTATGAGGGTGTCGTCATGTGGCAGATACCTGACCGGGTTATCGCGTATTACACCCAGCAGTAACACCTGCCTGACTTTAACTGAATTCAATCGGGGACCCGGGGTGGTGTTAACTGCCCCGGCGTCCCTGGAACGGAAGGACGGGTTCTTGATTGGAAGGAACTGTTAGCTCCAGAGTAGGTCATGGTTGAAGGAATTATTATCCAGGGGCTGATAAAAGGTGGGACATATGCCCTGCTTGCCGTAGGTTTCTCCCTCATCTTTGGCGTCGCCCGAATGATTAATCTGGCCCACACCTGCTTCTACATGCTGGCAGCCTATGGCATCTATGCCTTTGCCAGGCTCTTTGATATGCCTCTCATTGCCTCAATCGTTCTATCCCTGCTGGCAACAACCCTCATCGGTATTCTCACCTACAGACTGTTCATAGACCGCGTACGAGAGCACCATGTGACCGTAATGCTGATAACCCTGGCCCTGGCGATGGTCTTCCAAGAATGTATGATTCTGGCCTTCAGCAGCGAACCTCTTGGTGCCCCGAGTTTTGTCAACGGCTACTGGACGATAATCGGTGTCAAGGTATCCTATCAAAACCTGCTGACGTTTGGTATCGCCCTGGCTGTCCTTCTTGGGGTCTGGGCATTGCTTTCTAAAACACGCCTTGGTGTCGCTATCAGGGCGACCGCTCAGGACAGCGAAATCGCCAACCTCATGGGGATAAATGTCCGCCGGATACTGCTGGTAACCATGGCCCTGGCTGCAGCACTGGCCGCGATAGCCGGCGTCGTGATAGCACCAACACTGACACTCGAACCCAGAATGTGGACATCCCCGCTGGTCATGATTATGGCAATCGTCGTCCTCGGTGGGCTGGGGAGTGTCAAGGGCAGCTTTATCGGGGCTTTCATTATTGCTTTTGTCGAGGCCCTGGTAGTGTTCCTCATGCCTAGCGGCGCTTTCCTGAAAGACGCTTTTGCCCTGCTGGTGATGGTGCTAATACTCCTGATTAGACCGGAGGGTCTATTCGGTGTGGTTTTTGAAGAGGAGAGATTGTAGTTGCTCAGACGTTTGCTAAAAGACTTTCAGGGGGATGTGCTCGCCATCCCTGGCAGGTTATTAGCTCTTATCTTCTTTGTCGTGCTCTTCTTCATTCCACTCTTCGTGCAGGGTTCCTCCGGCAATTACTATCTCCGCATCTTTATCTTCGCCAATATGTACGTTATTTTTGCGGTGAGCTGGGACCTGCTTTCCGGCTATACCGGTCAGTTAAACTTCGGGCATGCACTTTTCTTCGGGGTGGCTGCTTACACGACGGCTCTGCTGAATTTGCACCTCGGCTGGCAGCCCTGGGCGACGATACCAATCGGGGCACTGGCGGGTGTAATTGCCGGGCTGATTGTATGCCTGCCAGCACTAAGGTTACGAGGACCATACCTGGCCCTGGTCACACTGGCCTTCCCTCTGATTCTGCTTGGCATTATTTTCGCCTTTCCCAATTTCACTGGCGGCGAGCTCGGCCTCTCCGGACTATCCCGCATTTCCGAATCGCGGACGACTGATTACTACATCTCTGTTGTTGTGATGATTGTCTCGGTGTTGTTAATGTGGAAATTAACTGACGCCAGCAGCAGTCTCGTCAGGACGGGAATTGTGTTTCATGCCATCCGTGAGGATGAGATTACCGCCCGGGCCAGCGGCATCAATACTATAAGATACAAGCTGCTTGCCTTTGCCGTGGCCGGTTTCTTTGCCGGCATCGCTGGCGCCTTCCACGCCCACTTCATGAGAATTGCCGGCCCTTCCAACTTGCAACTGACCCTGTCATTTCAGGTTATCATCTGGACAGTCTTCGGTGGCATAACCAGCATCTACGGACCGGTGGTCGGGGTATATATCCTCTTTCCTCTGATGGAGTTCCTGCGAGTTGTCCCCGAAGTGCGAAACTTGATATTCGCCGGTATCGTGGTATTGATGCTTCTCTTTATGCCCGAGGGTATTGCGGTCTGGGTACGCGATAAAATAGAGAGGGAGTGCCCCCGCTGCAAGCTATCCAATATGGCATTCCGGAAGACCTGCCGGGCCTGTAATACCCGCCTGTACGAACATGCGGCAGATTAAAGCCCCAGGTACGTTTTTCTGATTGTCTCGTCACCGAGGAGTTCCTGGGCAGTCCCGTGAGCAATCAGGTGCCCCCGGGACATGACATAGCTTCTCACCGCCAGGTCAAAGGCAAAGCTGACATCCTGCTCTGCCAAAAGAATGGTGACTCCCAGCTCGTGGTAGATTTCCTCAACACGTTTGAAGAGGTCCTCTTTCAACCGGGGTGCCAGGCCACTTGAGGGCTCGTCTACCAGCAGCATCTTGGGCTGACGCATCAGTGCCCGGCCAATACATAGCATCTGACGTTCTCCACCGGAGAGCGTCCCCGATATCTGCTTTTCCCGCTCTTGCAGACGGGGAAATAGCTCATGGACCCTGGCGAGATTCCTCTCGACCTCTTTACGGTCTTTGCAGAGGTAGGCACCGGCCAGCAGGTTATCCCTGACGGTCATTTCAACAAACGGCCTGCCCCGCTCCGGGCAGAGAACCAGACCCCTCCGGGCGATATCGGACGCCGACAGTCCATCTATCCGCTCACCCTCAAAAGTGATTTCTCCTTCAAAGGTAATATCTGCCTGTCTGGTCCCCCTGAGTACCTCCCTCTCCCATCGAATAAGACCGGCTATTGCCCGAAGCAGTGTGGACTTACCGGCACCATTGGGACCAACCAACCCTACCAGTTCACCTTTTTCAACCCTGAGACTGGCATCATCGAGCACCGTCGCCGTATCGTAGCGGACAGTAACGCCGTTCGCTTCAAGCAATGAGCACCTCCTTGCCAGTGTAGGCCTCAATCACTGTCTGGTTGCGGGATATTTCCTCGGGGGTACCCTGGGCAATGACCTCACCGAAATTGAGAACAACCACCCGGTCCACGATTTTCATCAACTCGCTGAGCTTATGTTCGATGATAAGCATCGCCGGCCCTTCACTATGTAATCGACCGAACCGGCCACCTTTATGCAACCTCCGAATCGACTTCGCCATGAGCTCTGTCTCGGCCGGATTCAGTCCACCAAAGGGCTCGTCGAGTACCAGCAACTCCGGGTCAGTGGCTATTGCCCGGGCCACTTCGAGCCTCTTAAGGTCGCCGTGGGACAATATGGACGCTGGCTCCAGAGCGAGGTCCGCGATACCAACAAACTCCAGGGCATCCCGAGCTTTAATCTCAATTCGCTTGACCCACTCCCCCCGCTTCTTCACCCGTGGTGCCAGACAGCCTACCATGACGTTGGCTATAATGGGCAGGCGGCGAAACGGCTTCACCACCTGGAAGGTACCGGCTATTCCCCGGTTGACAACATCCCAGGGACGGTGTCCGGTGATGTCATGCCCCTTAAACCTGACCTTGCCGCTGTCAGCCCGGAGTATTCCGAGAATACAGCGTACCAGGGTGGTCTTGCCAGCACCGTTGGGGCCAATGAGGCCAACAATCTCATCGCGGTCAACCTGAAAGCTTACTGAATCGACGGCGACCAGACCCCCGAACCGTTTGGTTAGATTCTCTACTTCGAAGAATTCTGCCATCCTATATCTCCTCAGTCTCTCTCAGCTCCCGCCGGGACACCTTACCGACATCTGTCTTGGGTACTTCACCCCGGAACTCGACTATCTTGGGGCACTTGTAGTGTGCCAACCTCTCCTCACAGTACTTAATGACCTCCCCTTCCATTACCTTTCCCCTGGCCTCAGTCTCGAGGACTACTATGGCCTTGACATTCTCGCCGACATCGGCATCCGGAACACCAATGACCCCGGCCTCTTTTATCTGAGGATGGCTAGTCAGGACCTCCTCCACCTCACGGGCGAATACGGCCAGGCCTTTATATTTTATCATGTCCCGCTTCCTGTCGTAGAAGTAGAAATAACCTTCTTCATCCATGCTGGCGAGGTCGCTTGTCCGTAGCCAGGTCTGGCCATTGATTTCCACCAGTACCTTCGCCGTCTCTTCCGGTCGTTTCCAGTACCCTTTCATCACCTGAGGTCCGCTGACCAGCAGCTCACCAATCTCACCCACTGGCAAGAAATCAATGCCATCGGGGTCGGCTATGGCAGCCATAGTATTAGGCAAGGGCGTACCGAAAGAACCGACCTTCGGCCGTCCATAGGGGCTGAGCATCCCAACCGAGCTGGTCTCGGTCATTCCCCAGCCCTCGTGGATTTTGGTGCCGGTCCGCCTCTCCCAGCCCCGGGCAGTGTCCTCAAGGAGAGCGTCCGCCCCGGAGATGAGGA
>Ga0315554_1000456_pt1 | contig 24187 bp, 25 predicted proteins | sample SalMarSW160370MG_FD_202114 | JGI IMG/M metagenome (GOLD analysis project Ga0315554, IMG submission 202114) | Salt marsh sediment microbial communities from the Plum Island Ecosystem LTER, Massachusetts, United States - Salt Marsh Sediment SW1603-70 ...
GAAAATATTCTAATTGTCAAGATCTGTAAAGATATCAAGATTAATATTTCCCGTTCTGCCGTAGCTGAAAAATTAGTTAATAAATCAGTAGTGAAATAGGATGGAGCCGCTGGAAATATATCTCTACGGGAGTCCTTTATTGAAAAGGAGAACCCGGAAAGTTAAGGAATTGCCGTCAAATTTCGCCGATTTTCTGGAACGGATGTATCTAACGATGTACGAAGATGACGGCGTCGGGCTATCGGCTAACCAGGTTGGCGTGGAATTGCGATTTTTTATCGCGGATTTTTCCTTACATGACAAAAACCTTGGAAGAGAGGTATTTATCAATCCGGAGATAATTGCCCAGGAGGGCGAAGATATTCTCGAAGAGGGATGCCTAAGCATTCCAGAAATCCGGGAAAGGGTACCCCGGGCATTGAAAATAAAAGTTCGTTATAAGAATCTTGAAGGCCAATTGCTTGAAAAAGAGTATGAGGGCTTTGCAGCCCAAGTGATTCAGCATGAGATTGATCATTTGAATGGGATTTTGTTCGTTGAAAAGATTAGCCCGTTGAAGCGGAGTTTCCTTAAATCGGCGCTGAAGAAAATTGCCGAAAAAGGTAAAACTCAAATTACACCAGTCGTCATCTGATCCAATATGAAAATTATCTTTATGGGAACGCCGGATTTTGCAGTTCCCAGTCTGAAGGCAATCACAGCATCCCATCATGAAGTTGTCGGGATTGTAACTAGTCCTGACAAGCCCGTAGGGCGAGGACAGATTATTCACGCGACCCCGGTTAAATCCTTTGCCAGAGGATTGAGCATTCCGATTTTTCAGCCGGAATCATTAAAGCAGCAAGAATTTTTTAATCAGCTCAGAAGCTTGAAAGCTGATATTATTGTTGTCGTGGCTTTCCGAATTTTGCCTGATGAAGTTCTTATTATCCCACCTGAAGGCGCAATCAATTTGCATGCTTCGCTGCTGCCCAAGTATCGTGGTGCGGCGCCGATTAATTGGGCGTTGATCAATGGTGAACCGGAAACCGGTATTACCATATTTCAAATAAGACCGCAGGTTGATACCGGTGAGATTCTCTGGCAAGAAAGAGTTCCAATTGCGGCAGTGGATACTTATGGTTCTTTGCATGACAAGTTAGCAGCAATTGGTTCTAGGGCATTGGTAAAGGTTCTGGATAAAATAGAGCGGGGTGAGATTTATCCTGTTCTCCAAAACCACTCCGCTGCCACTCTGGCACCCAAAATACGTCCGCAGCTGGGTGAAATTAACTGGGCTAATTCTGCCCACTCAATTAAGTGTCTAATTCACGGGCTGTCGCCAACTCCCGGAGCTTATACCTTTTTCAATAGTAAGCGAATAAAGATTCTGTCGGCTGAATGTAGTGATGAGATTTTTAAGAAATTCCCCGGGACAATCACAGTTTGGGATAAACAGCGTTTGGGAATTCAGACTGGTCAGGGGATTCTGTATCCGAGAGAACTGCAGTGGGAAGGGAAAAAAACTCTGCCGGTGGCTGAGTTCTTAAAAGGTTTCAAAGCCAGCAAGGGAGACTATTTTCCCTCGTGAATATTCGGGGCGTCGCCGCGCAAATCCTCAGCTCTTTTGCAGGGCGGTACTTTAACTACGAACGCAAAATTGCGGCAATGGCTAAGCGCCTGCACTTAGCCCAAGCGGATCAGGATTTCCTTTACCTCATCGTCAAGGGGGTAATTCAGTATCGTAAATTTCTGGATTATGTGCTGCAGACGGTTCTCGATCATTCACTGGATAAATTGGAGCTGGAAATTGTTAATATTCTGAGGGCTGGAGCTTATCAATATCTGATTCTGGGAACGCCACTGTATGCTGTTACCAACGAGTCGGTAGCGGCTGCCAAACAACTGCGAAAAGCCGCTGCGGCGAGTCTAGTTAATGCCGTCTTACGACGGCTGCCTGATAAGGAAGAGTTAAATCGGCAGTTTTCTGTGATGCCTGTTAATGAGGCTCTAGCGATCCAGACTTCTCATCCCCAATGGCTAATTGATCGCTGGATAGGAGAATATGGTTTCGAAAATACACGCCAGCTGGCCATTTTTAATAATTCGTATCAACAGATATATTTTCGATACAACCAACTCAAGATTACTTGGGAATCGTTAGAAGCTCAGCTGAGAGAAGCAGGGTTTACTCCGGAAATAGCAATGGCTAAACCAATTGTATTTTTTACGGTGGATCAGCCCGGTTTGCTTTTAAAAAGTGAATTGTGGTCGGTGGGCTATTTTTCGGTTCAGGATATCAGTCAGGCGCTGGCGGTCAGGCTGTTAAATCCGCAACCCGGTGAAGTAATTGTTGATGCCTGTGCCGGCCCAGGCGGCAAGACAGGATTTATTGCCCAATTAGCGGGACCTTCGGCCAGGATTTATGCCTTTGATATTTCGGCGACGAAAATCAGACTGCTGCAAAATGAAGCCTTCCGTTTAGGGATTGATTTCGTAAATTACGGCATAGCCGATGCCCGGAAAGGTCGTTTTCCTCAAGCCGATAAGATATTGATAGATGTACCCTGTTCAGGAACGGGGGTGTTGGCACGCCGGGCGGATTTGCGCTGGAATCGGAAGTTGGGAGAAATTAAGAGTTTGGCAATTAAGCAACGTCAGATTTTAGAAAACATGGCGACCTATGTGAAACCCGGTGGGATTTTAGTTTACAGCACCTGTTCCTTGGAAAAAGAGGAGAATTGGGAGAATGTGGATTGGTTTTTAAGCAGTCATCCAAGGTTTAGAATTGAGCCGGCAGGTCAGTTTGTCGAGCATGATTGGTGCTCACAACGGGAGGCGGTGCAGGTCTTGCCGTTTATTCATCAACAAACCGGCAGTTTAGCGGTTCGGTTGGTTCATGAGAATCTAAGTAGGAGAGATTAAGGATTATAAATGACAGTCAAATTGCATAACTGGTTCAGGTTTCTAATTATCTTCTTTATTGTTACCCTAATTTTTGTTGTAACGATGGATCAGTTTGTATTGCCGCGGTACGTATCTCACGGCAAGGAGCTAACAATGGTTGATGTACGTGATAGCTCCTATACCGAAGCTAAGAATATTTTGTTGGAATTGGGATTTCAAGCAATCGCCGTTGATACCCTTGAAAACACCGAGCTGCCGCCTGAGACTGTTATAGATCAACAACCCTTACCGGGAGCAGCGGTAAAGCAAGGGCGGATAGTTCGTTTAGTGATTACCAGCGGAGAGCGTTTTTTCCCGATGCCGAACCTGGTTGGTAAGGTGCTCAAAGCAGCTCAATTAGAACTGGATCGCCAGCATCTGAATGTCAGTTCAACTACCGAAGAATTTTCCTCCGACAAACCGCTTGGTGTCGTAACGCGTCAATCCATTCGCCCGGGATTGATGGTTTCCTCCAAAGATACTCTTGAGTTAGTGATTAGTAAGGGACCACCGCCGAGTCAGTTGGAAGTTCCCGACCTGTTTGGAATGAATCTTGATGAAGCCAAAGCCGCTATCCGTAAAGCCGGATTCAAAATTGGGACGATTCGTTATATTCCAAACGACGAACTGGTAGCTTATACGGTTATCCGCCAGAATCCAGAATGGGGCACGCTTCTTGATAATCCAGTTCCCATCAATCTTGAAGTAACCATCGCATCTCATCCGGAGTAAAATTTTATGGAAATTGTACCCTCATTGTTATCGGCTGATTTTACCCGCCTCAAAGAGGAGATTCAGGCGGTCGAGCGAGCCGGTGCCCGACGCTTGCATCTGGATATTATGGATGGTCATTTTGTGCCGAATATTACCATCGGTCCGTTCATCGTTGCAGCAATCCGGAAAATTACTAAACTCCACTTGGAATCGCATTTGATGATTGCCAATCCAGAAAATTATATTGATAAGTTTATCAAAGCCGGTACCAATACAGTGATTATCCATGTAGAGAATAATGAGAATATTATCGAAAATTTACAGCATATTCGCGATCTGAGGGCTAAAGCCGGATTGGTCTTAAATCCCCCAACACCTTTTGCTGCCATTGAAAATTATTTGGAATATATTGATCATCTGCTGGTTATGACGGTTAATCCCGGATTTGGTGGGCAGGTGATGATTAAAAAAGCTCTGACTAAGGTTACTCTCGCCAAGCCTTATCAACAAAAATATAACTTTCTGATTGAAGTGGATGGCGGGATCCACCTTCGCACTCTGGCTGTTGTCAAGGCTGCCGGAACCGATTTATTTGTAGCGGGTTCGGCAATCTTTTCAGCAAAGGATCCTGGTGTTTCCTACAGGTTATTATCGGAGAAGTTGATTAATGCGTGAAATCCCCAGAGGAGAACGAGGTCGTAAAGCAATCCACTATACCGCGACTTTGATTCCTCTAATTTACCATTTCCTGGTTGACAAGCGGATTGCGATTATCATTCTTGGTATCTTGACTGGTAGTATTATGATAGCGGAATTGTCAAGAATGATTATTCCCAATTTGCGAGAATTATATTTACGGATTTTTGGTGATTTGACTCGCCCTCATGAGCATCAGAATAACCTGACCGGGGCTTCTTATGTTTTTTTGGGTTCGTTTATGGTCGTCTGGTTATTTCCCAAACCGATTGCTGTCGTAGCCCTGTTATTTCTAACGGTAGGCGATTCTACTGCCTGCCTGATTGGAATGTCATTTGGACAGATTAGAATTTGGAGGCAGAAAACCATGGAAGGCACTCTGGCTTTTATTCTGTCCAGCTTGTTGGTAACCTGGTGGGTTCCGCATATTCCTTTTTGGGTAAAATTGATCGGTGCCTGTGCTGCCAGTATCTTGGAACTGATTCCCTGGCGCTTCGACGATAATCTGACAATTCCTTCCTTGTCGGCGTTAGTAATGTATTTTCTGATCTAAGCACTCGCTTAAATATGTCTTTCATCAATTCATTCTTTCTTTATCTATTGCCGCTGGTTTTGATTCCCGTGGTAATCCATCTTATTGGTCGGCAAAGGTTTTATCGGCAGGAATTTAGCACGCTACGCTTTCTGCATCAGCTCGAGCAAAACCTGATTCGGAAGCTCAAGATTCGCCAGCTAATCCTGTTGATTTTACGAATGCTCTTAGTGTTGTTAGTTATTCTGGTATTTGCCAGACCTTATCGTACAATCGAATCGGCGGGTATCTATGTTGGCCGGGGCGAGACGCTATATTTACTGATAGATAACTCGCTCTCGATGCAAGGTGAAACACGGGGCGCAAATCTGCTCAGCAAGGGAGTCGAAGCCGTCCTGTCAGCCGGAGAAAATATTGATTTTCCAGTTTATGTTAAGCTGATCGAATCGGTTGCCGGAGGCAACGTTCAGGATTGCGGCCTGGTAACAGACTTGTCATCTTTAACGAAGTTAATGCAATCCATCAAACCGACTAATCAGTGGGGAAGATTAGATTATGCACTTCGAAACATCCAACAGGATATTCGCCTTCATCATGAATTGAATCCGGCAGTCTGGGTCGTTACTGATTTCCAGAAATCCTCATGGCAAAGTGCCGACTTGCCAGTTCCTGCAATTCAGTCTCTTTTTAAACAAACCAGTGCCAGAGTCATCTTTTTCCCCGTGTTTGGAGACAAAAACAATGCTGCTTTGGCACAAGCCGAAATTCCCAGTCAGATTCTGGAGAGTGAACGCATTGCTACCGTACAGGCTAGGGTTGTAAACTGGGGGGAATCAATCCTGGAAACACCTATTGCTCTTTTCTTAAATGATCAGAAACGGGGTCAATCCTTGCTGAGTATTTCCGGCAAAGGTCAGGCGGAAGTTCAATTCGAATTTATCCCCGGTAAAACCGGATTTCTAACCGGTTATGTGAAGATTAACGACGATAATCTCATGGCTGATAATCTGCGATTTTTTCTACTGAATATTCCTCCCCGGATTCGTGTATTGGTCGTAACCCGCTTTACCGAGGATGCTGAATATATTCAGCGCAGTCTCAGTCTTAAAGGGATGTCTAATATTGACACGAAAATTGTGCCCATAGAACTATTTGGAGTTGAGGATCTTTCTGTCCGGGATTTACTAATTTTTACCAATGTTGACCAGCTGCCGGGGAATATTTGCCAGAGGATTCGTGACTTCTTGAATACGGGCAAAGGGCTCCTGATTTTTCCCGGTAAGGATTGCACTCCTTCCAATTTTAATTCGCTGTGGGGTGGTCAATTTGGTTTCCCGCGCTGGCGCACGACCCGGGAGGCGGAACCGGGACAATCTTTAAGAATTGGGAAAATAAAACCGGAGCATCCGATTTTCAGGAATGTCTGGAGGGAAAACCGGTCACTTCTCTATTCCCCCGACTTTTATCTGGTTCCCGGCTTTAGTCTTGGTAAGGGACAGACGGCAATTGCCAGTTTTGAGGACAATACACCTTTTCTAATTGAATTGCAGACAGAAAAAGGAATCGGTCTGCTGATGGCTACCGCGCCGATTCAAGAGTGGACCAACCTGCCCTTGACAGGTCTGTTTCCGACCTTGATGAACCGGTTGGTTTTGTATCTATCCCGGCAGGGTTTGCAAGAGCCGGAATATAATGTCGGGGACACTGTCCGGGTTGCACTGCTACGTAGTGAGACGGAAGCCCTGAATATTCTAACTCCTGATGGACGTTCCATAAAGGTAATTACCGATAAACAGACCGGGCGGCTCTCTTTTTATGAAACCGAGAAGCCGGGAATTTATTTTATCACTTCAAAGGGTCAGGTAGTTAAAGGGGTTGTGGTTAATAATCCAGCAGAGGAGAGCAGTCCGCTCTTTTTGGAGGAGACTGATTTTAAGAAGCTGATCTCCCAGAATCCGGGTCGGATGGATTTCTATTCAGTCGGTGATTCAGAATCCGGGTCGCCGTTGCATCAAGCTCGTGAGTACAGTGACTGGTTGATTCTAATAGTATTCGTGCTGGCGCTGTTCGAAAGTTATCTCGGTCGGGCAAATCGCAAATTGAGAGGTAAAATTCTGAATGGCTGAGCGGGTTTTATTGGTAGGCTTAATTCATCCCGGCCAATCTCATCAAATCGTGATGGATCATCTTTTGGAATTGAATGATTTAGTCAGGACATTGGGATATGAAGCAGGGAGTGAATTTGTTGTAAATCTGTCCCGAATCGAATCGGCTACTTATCTGGGTAAAGGGAAACTGGAGGAGTTAAAAAGTCAAATTGGGCAATTTAATCCAGATAAGGTTATTTTTGACGATGATTTGTCACCGACTCAGTCACGAAATTTGGAAAAGCTGCTGCATATAGAGGTAGGTAATCGGAGTGAAGTCATCCTCGATATTTTTGCCCGGCACGCGCGTACCAGAGAAGCCAAAACCCAGGTTGAACTGGCGACTTTGGAATATCAGCTACCGCGTTTAGCCCGACGCTGGCGGCATCTCGAACGTCAAGCAGGTGGTACTCGAATGCGCAGTGGTGCGGGTGAAAAACAGATCGAGATTGATCGACGCCTGATTCGCCAGCGGATAGGTCATCTCAAGAAAGAGCTGCTGCGGATTGACCGGGAACGGGATGTTCAGCGAAAGGGGCGAGAGGGATTTTACCAGGTTGCTTTAGTCGGTTATACAAATGCCGGCAAGTCAACTCTGATGAACCTTTTTACCAATTCTTCGATATTGGTAGAAGATAAACTTTTTGCGACTCTGGATACTACCGTCAGAATCTGGAAGATTGATCAACATCATAAAATCCTGCTGAGTGATACCGTGGGATTTATCCGTAAACTGCCACCCCATCTGGTAGCTTCATTTCGCAGTACCCTGAAAGAGGCTCAGCAGGCTGACCTGATCATTAAGGTTATTGATATCAGCAATCCGTTTTGTTTGGAACATCTGAAAACGGTTGACGAGGTCCTGATCCAGTTAAATTTATATCCCAAGCCAAACTTGACGGTTTTTAATAAAATTGACCAGATGGATAGTGACATTTACCAGCAGGTAATCCGGGAATATCCGGAAGCTATTTACTTATCGGCTCTTAAACAGTTGAAGGTTGACGATCTGCGCACTCGAATATTGGCTAAACTTCATGAAGAGGAGCAGCGGATTAACTTGAAATTACCATTGGATCAGGTCAAGCCAATTGCCCTGATTCGCGATAATAGCTGGGTATTAAATGAGAGTTATTATGATGGTTCGGTGCAGCTGGATTTTCTCTGCTACCGACGGGTCTGGAACTGGCTGAAGCAGGTTTTGAAACAGGAGCTGGTGTGCAAAAACCAGAATCTTCCTTTAGTTTAATTGGTGCCAGTCGAACTGGTATCTCGCTCGCCTGGCATCTGGTGAAAGCTGGCTACAAACCTGCATTTGTCTGGAGTCGGAATAGTGATTCGGTTCATAAAGCCCTGAGCTATATTAAGTTTGACAAAAGTTCTATCCGTTTATCAGCGATTCCCAGGGATTGTCAGTGGATTGTCATTGCTGTTCGGGATGACATCATTGGTAATATTGCCAGCAGATTAGCCGGTTTTATGAAATCTGCAGAAGGGATAAAAGTATTCCACACTTCCGGAGCATGGGATTCGGCAATTTTGAAACCACTTCACGAGGCAGGATTTGAAGCGGGTTCTTTTCATCCCTTAATTGGTATACCTGACATAGCTACTGGTATTAAGATAATTCCGGGAACGGTTTTTAGTTGCGAAGGACAAATTCAGGAAGACCTGATTCGTCTTGCTGTGGAAATTGGTGGGCGAGGTGTTGCTCTTCGTTCCGATCAAAAGGAGCTGGTTCATGTAGCAGCAGTATTTCTCAATAACTACCTGACTGTATTGGTGCAGGCGTTGAAACGGTTTGCTAATCAGTGGAGTATTGATTCGGAAACATTCCATGTTTTATTAGAAAGGCTGCCGCAGCAAGCTCTCGAAAAAGCCTGGAATCAGCCAATTGCCGATTCTCTGAGCGGACCGGCGGTCAGAGGTGATCGTAAGACGATTCAGAAACATCGTCAATTATTGCAGCAATCGCCGGAACTGGGCAAATTGTACAATCAGTTTCTGACTCTTACAAAAAAGTTGTTGGCGGAATGAAATTATACCAAAACCGAATATATGAGGAAAGATTATGAAGAAGGCAGTTATTGGATTAATAATAATGCTGGTGTTGGTTCAGCTAAAGGCGCAAGAACGGAAGTTATTCTGGGATGGCTACGATTGGCAAAAGATTGATTATGTAACCCGGGAATATCCGGAGTACCGGTACTGGATCAAGAGCGCCTATCTCAGCGGTTTATTCGATGCTAAATTGTTTTATCGAGTAAAAGCAATGAATTTTGCCAAATCCTGTCCGGATTCGGTATTTACCGATTTGATCGAGCCGGCTGAAATGCGTTCGTTGATCACCGGACTTGATAGTTTTTATCAGGATAATACGATAAAATATCTGCCACTTCCCAGTGCGTTAATTGCTACGATTATGATTCAGATGAATCGCTCGCCGGATGAAATAAACAAATATATTCGGGATAGTCAGAAGTGGATTAACGAGTTAGTTAAGACCTTTATGAAGGATTAGCTATTCGTCTTTCGGAATAATTTCCCCGCATTCGGGGCAGACCATATAGAGATCCTTTTCACCAAAAAAACGCAGGAGAGTAATCCGATAACGCGCCGTACCGGACATATTTGGTCGCTGGGTTAGGACCACGCTCCGTGATTTTGATTCGGAGGGACGCAGGGGAACCTCATAATCATGGAGAATCTGTAAAAATTTCTTTTCTGTGACTCGCTCGGAATTATCGTAAATATCAATATAGCCGGCGATTTCGCTGACTTCACGTTTGGTTTGGTTGGCAACCTCGACTGTAATGCGGATTATATTGTTATCCAATTGCCGGACTACAACACTTGATACCTGGACCGTGCCTTGAGCCGAAAGAAATGTTATTAATGAAAATATCAATGCCCCAAAGGATAATTGTTTCATAATAGCCTCAATTAGTTCGTTAAAATATATCATATGTGTGGATTAGATGCAAGCCACGGCTTTTCCTTGATTGGATGATTGCGGATGCATAACTTTTAACCGTGAGTTAGATTGCTGAGAGATTAAATGAACCGGATGAAATTGAAGCAGGTTTTCGAGTTTTTACAGAGACCGTCAGTGGTCAAACTATCCAGATCCGCAGTGATGCGAATTTTAGCATCGCGGGCACTCGTGATGGATTTCATTGCGCAGGGCAAAACAGTTTATGGTATCAACACCGGCTTTGGCCGATTGAGTACGGTCAAAATACCTGAGGAAGAACTGGCGGCTTTGCAGGTTAACCTGCTGCGCAGTCATGCCTGCGGCGTTGGTCAACCGATTCCATCTAGTATTGTAGCCCCAATGATGTTTCTGAAAATCCATAACCTTGCGGCGGGCTACAGTGGTTGTTCGCTCGAAGTTATTGAAAAACTGGTTGAATTATTGAATAAGCAGATCTATCCGGTCATCCCTTCGCGTGGTTCGGTGGGAGCTTCGGGTGATCTGGCTCCTCTGGCCCATCTCAGTTTACCCTTGATCGGGGAAGGTGAAGTCGAATATCAGGGGCAAACCGTTGCCGCCAGCAAACTGGTTAAGGATGGGATTTACCAGCCAGTAGTTTTAGGACCGAAGGATGGTTTATCGCTGATCAATGGCACTCAATATTCCACGGCTCTCTTAATTTATGCTCTGGCGCAGTCGAAAGATTTATTTTTATTAGCTGAGCTGGCTGCAGCAATGAGTACTGAGGCGGTTCTGGCAACCGACAAACCGTTCAACGATGCAATTCAAAAAGTTCGCTGCCAGAAGGGTCAGCAAATCGTTGCCAGACACCTCCGTAATTTTTTGAGAAGCAGTCAAATTATTAAATCCCACATCAATTGCAGCAAAATCCAGGATCCCTACTCCTTTCGCTGTGTGCCACAGGTAATGGGGGCTGTTTTTGATACTATCCAGTTCGTTGAGGAAATCGCCGAGAATGAGATTAATGCAGTTACAGATAATCCCCTTGTCTTTAGTGCGGACAATCAAATAATTTCAGGTGGAAATTTTCATGCTGAGCCAATTGCTTTGACGGCTGATTATCTCGCTATTGCCTTGACGGAATTAAGCAATATTGGCGAACGAAGGATTGCGACATTAGCCGATCCCACCCTCAGCAGTTTACCAGCCTTCTTGGTTGACAATAGCGGGGTGAACTCTGGATTTATGATGGCGCATGTGACGGCGGCAGCCCTTTGTGCCGAAAACCGAACTCTCTCTCATCCGGCTTCCACGCAGAATATTCCAACCTCGGCGAATCAGGAGGACCACGTCAGCATGGCTCCTAATGCCGGCTTGAAATTATTACAGATCATCGAGAATTTTAGCCAGATTGTCTGGATTGAATTTTTAGCTGCTGCCCAGGGAATTGATTACCGGCAGAATTTGCTGAGTGGTGAGGGAACCAGGATAGCTTATCAAAAAATCCGTTCATTAGTAGAACATCTTAGCAAAGATCGTCAACTCTTCTTAGATTTGCGAAAAGCCACTGAATTTTTTAATGACTTAAATTTTATCACCCAAATAAGGGAAATTGCTAACCAGTAAAATCATAAACTAACAGGGATTGATATGACAAAAAAAGTAAAACGCCAGGGTCTGACTTTCGATGATGTATTACTGATTCCCGCGAAATCTGAGGTGTTGCCAAAGCAGGTAGATGTTACCACTCAACTGACCAAAGAAATTCAGTTAAATATTCCGCTTGTCAGTGCGGCAATGGACACCGTAACCGAAGGGGATATGGCGATTGCCATTGCCCGTGAAGGAGGAATCGGCATCCTGCATAAGAATATGACGATCGAGGCGCAGGTTGCCGAAGTAAACCGGGTAAAACGTTCCGAAAGTGGGATGATCGTCAATCCGGTGACTCTTGCTTCGACTAATACGATTAGGGAAGCGCTTGACATCATGGCTAAATACTCAATCTCGGGTATCCCGATTGTGGATAACGGACATCTCGTCGGGATCCTGACCAACCGTGATATTCGTTTCGAAACTAATTTGGATCAGACCATCGCGCAGCGAATGACAAAAGAGAATTTGGTAACGACTCCGGTCGGGACAACCCTGGAGGAAGCCGAAAAAATCCTGCAGCAGCATCGGGTCGAAAAGCTATTAGTTGTAGATCCCCAGGGTCGGTTGAAGGGCTTGATTACGGTAAAGGATATTTTAAAGAAGAAGAAGTTTCCCAATGCTGCTAAGGATAGTCTCGGTCGGCTGCGGGTTGGTGCGGCAGTTGGGGTTGCGGGTGATTTCCTCGAGCGAGCTAAGCGGTTAATCACCGAATCAGTGGACGTCCTTGTCGTGGATACGGCTCACGGACATTCTCTGGGTGTCATTAAAGCGGTAAAGGAATTAAAGCGCTTATTTCCTAACACCGAGGTGATTGCCGGCAATGTCGCCACTCCGGGAGCGACCAAGGCGCTGATTGATGCCGGGGCAGATGCGGTCAAGGTCGGCATCGGTCCGGGTGCAATTTGTACGACACGGGTAATAACCGGAGTTGGTGTTCCTCAATTGACTGCAGTTGTAGAATGTACCGAAGTGGCTTTGAAAACCGGGGTTCCGGTAATTGCTGATGGGGGAATTCGGTATTCAGGGGATATTGCCAAAGCATTAGCAGGCGGTGCCAGTACGGTAATGTTGGGTTCTTTATTGGCAGGGATGGATGAAAGCCCGGGTGAGACGGTACTATATGAAGGTCGGGTTTACAAGACTTATCGGGGAATGGGTTCCTTGGCTGCTATGGCCCGGGGCAGTAAAGATCGCTACTTTCAAGAATCGGAAGATGTTAAGAAGTTGGTCCCTGAAGGGATTGAAGGGATTGTACCCTATAAGGGCGCTCTCCATGATACAGTTTACCAATTGATCGGTGGCGTACGAGCCGCGATGGGTTATTGTGGCGCTCACACGATTAGTGAGCTGCAGCAGAAAGCAGAATTTATCAAAGTCACTTCAGCTTCGATTCAAGAAGGGCACCCTCACGATATTAGGATAAGCAAGGAAGCCCCAAACTATCGGACTGATGTTTATTAGATTAGAGGATTATTCAGGATAATTTTGCGATGTGGGCGGCGAGTCTGGATTTCTTATTCGCAGCACTATTTTTATGAATTATGCCTTTGCCCGCAATCGAGTCAATTGTTGAAACTGTTTTTTGGAAAAGTGGTTCGGCTTCAGCCTTACTTGGTGCTGCCTTTACCTTTTTTATCATGGTTTTCATCAGGGATTTATAATGCTTGTTGCGAACTCTGGCCTTTTCTGCTTGACGTATCCGTTTTGCAACTGAACCCTTTTTGCTCATTAAACTCCTTTCGTAAGCTTCCAAACAGGATGCAAATTTATTTATCTCGACTTTGAATAACAAAGGAAAAAAACAATTTATATCCTATTATTGGTACTTAAACTGGTCTTGATTGTCATCGGCATCCTGGTAGGATTTTTAATTCTGATATTGGCTTTGCCGATTTATATTGAAGCTCGCGGTAAATTTGAAAGGCAACGTAAGGCAGCCGCTCTCAGTGCATATTTCATTTTAAAAATTGTGCGTATCCGGTTGATATATGAACCGGATTTGCTGCGAATACTCATTGGATTACCAGGTTTTTGGTTGTCGGTTTATCGGCATACTCCTGCCAAAGAGGCTGGTAAGAAAGCGGCGAAGGAGCAGCCACCGAAAACCAAGAAGGAGAAAAGGCGAAAATCAAAAATGTCACTCACCGGTTGGTTTGGCTTTGCCAAAGAAATGCTGCCGCGGGCATTTCGGCCGATTCGCTTCAGGGGAGTTAATGGAGATTTGACAGTTGGGTTCGCAAATCCGGCAGTTGCCGGCTTATTTTTTTCGGGCTATTACCTGTTCCGGTTCACCCTTGATTTTCTCAAGAATGTAAACATTAAACCGGATTTTAAACACTCAGGATTAGTGGGGAATTTTAAGCTGCACGCTTCAATTCATTTGATTCGATACTTTCCAATCCTTATCTTTGCATATATAAATTATCGTAAACGTGTTCGTAAAGTGAAGGAGAAATAAAAATGGTTGAAAACCTGATTGATACTCTGCTGGGGAAATTAAAATCTTTGGTAGATTCCGAAACGGTCGTCGGTAAAGCAATAGAAGTGGGTGAGACTACGATTATCCCGGTTACCAAAATTTCCTTCGGATTTGCAGCCGGAGGTAATTTGGGTAAGGATGAGAAGGATAAGAGCTCGGGCGGTGGCGGCGGTGCTTTTATTGAGCCAGTAGCAATCATAACCGTGGAAAAAGGCGAAGTCAAGGTCCATAGTTTGAAGGATGGAAGTCTGGCAAAAGTTTTTGAAATGGTTCCCGGAATCCTGAAAAAGCTGACCCAGTCCAAAGGCAAAAAGAAAGGTAAATCCGAGTAATTTTACTAATTGGTTAAAAACTTTTTCTTGGATTTTTTTATCCTACCAACTATTTTTTGACGAGGGTAATAAAAAATGGATGAAACAGTATTAAAAAATATTCCGTTATTTGCCGATTTGCGGGACGAAATCCTGGACAAGATTTATGAATTATTACAGAAGCGGATCTACAAGAAGAATAACATGATTCTCATGGAAGAGGATACCGGCGACACGCTGTTTATTTTGAACAAGGGTAGTGTTAAAATTACCCGGATGAGTGATGAGGGGCGTGAAGTTATTCTGTCAATCCTGGGAGAGGGTGATTTTTTTGGAGAGATGTCAATTTTCGATGGGGAGAGCCGTTCGGCTAATGTCATTGCGCTGGATGATACGGAAGTATTCATCTTGAAGCGCGGTGACTTTTTAGATTTGCTCGAGAAACACCCGAAAATCGCCATAGCCCTGCTGCAAGAAATGGCAGTTCGGTTGCGAAAATCCGATCAGCAAATCGAGGGGCTTTCACTAAGCGATGCCGAAAGTCGAATTGCCATGACCATCATCCGCTTGGCGGAAGACCTCGGAGTAATTAAGCTGGGACAGGTAATTGTCGAAGGTCTTCCTTTTCAGCAGGATATTGCCAACATGGCAGGAACCTCTCGCGAAACCGTCTCCCGCATGCTAAAATTATTAGAACGGAAAAATTGGATTCAGCGCAAAGGGCGGAAGTTGATTGTTATGAATTATGATGAATTTGTGAAAGAATTCGGTTAATCAGTTTAAGATTAAATCAAAAGAATTAAAGGGATTGCACTGTCAGCAATCCCTTTTTGATTGGGGTCAGATCCGGATCCACGCAGTGAAAAAGGTTGGCTTCAATGCTGAATACTCTCAATAATGGCTGTTTTTCTGGAATGGGATTTTTATATTTATGATATATTTTTGAGATGTTATTAGTGATGTATCAATGAGAATGAGACTAGGGAAGGGGGGCAGCGCAAACGATATGGCCGAAATGGGCTTTCTCGATCATCTCGAGGAGCTGCGCTGGCGCTTGCTAAAAGCCCTGTTTAGTATCATTATTTTTACTTTTATTGCCTTTATGGTTTCCGACATATTCATCCAGTTCCTGCTTAGACCTGCGCGTCTGCTTCAACCAGATATGAAGATTCAGGTTCTCAAAGTGCAGGGAATGCTAATGTTGAAATTTAGCATTGCGTTAGTCATGGGAATAGTATTTTCCATCCCGGTTATTGCTTATCAGTTTTGGGCTTTTGTCGCTCCTGGTTTATATCCCAGCGAAAAGCGCTGGGGCCCCTGGTTGGTAATCAGTGTGACCATCTTTTTTCTAGCTGGGGTAACTTTTGCCTATTTTGTGTTAATTCCTTTTGCGATCAAGTTTCTGGTTGGGATTGGCACTACCGAAATCGAGAAAAATATTTCGATTGACTACTATGCCAAGTTTGTGTTGCAGCTTTTAATTGCCGCCGGAGTTATCTTCCAGATGCCGGTGGTTTCATTTATCCTGACTAAGATGGGATTAGTCACTCCTAAATTTCTGCGCAAGAGCTGGCGCTACGCAGTGATCATCATTCTAATCTTTGCTGCGTTTATCACACCACCGGATCCGGTCAGTATGATCATGATGGGTATTCCGTTGTTTTTACTTTATGAATTCAGTATTTTGGTATCTAAAATAGCGATGAAAAAAGCTGAACCTGATTCAAATAGTAATGCCTCAGAAAGTTAGTATAGCCAATCCAGTCGAATTACTCTCAAAGCCGGTTTATCCGGAGTTGCAGCTATTTCGTCGGGAGTTTGAAATTGCTTTATCATCTGAAGTTGTCCTGATTAGTGAGATTTCTCGTTATATCCTGAAACAAAAGAGTAAACGCATTCGCCCGATTCTGGTACTGTTGTCAGCCAAGCTCTGCGGCGAGTCTAATCCGAACAGTATCGTTGCTTCCTGCTTAGTTGAAATTTTACATACGGCGACACTGATTCATGATGATATTATTGATGAGGCTGCCGTTCGTCGCGGGATGCCCTCGGTGAATGCGGTATGGAAGAATAAGGTAGCAGTGCTAATGGGTGATTTTCTATTCAGTCGGGCGCTGACGAATATGCTGCGAATCCAGAATTTTGAGCTCTTGAATCTCTTATCCCGAACCTCAGAAGCGCTTAGTGCGGGCGAGATTCTCCAACTGGAAAAGAGCTCTAATAATGGTATGGAAGAGGAGAGTTATTTTCGGATGATCTGGCTGAAAACGGCCTCGCTGTTTGCGACCAGTTGTAAAGTGGGTGCACTGACTGTTGGTACTGATTCGACCAAAGCCGAAGCTTTGTATGAATTTGGTAAATATTTAGGGATTGCTTTTCAGATAAAGGATGATCTTTTCGATTATACTGGCAAGGAGATTAATCTGGGCAAGCCAATCGGGCGTGACCTGAAATCAAATCTGGTAACACTGCCATTGTTATTCCTGCTGAATAAGTTACCGCAAGCCCGCAGCCGGAAAATCAGGGAGCTGATCAGCCGTGGTCTGGAGCCGGGTGATGTCAAGGAAATAAATAATTTGATTTTGGAGGTTGGTGGAGTTGACTATGCCCGGTCCAAATTAAACGAATATTCGGAAAAAGCCCACAGAGCACTGGATGTTTTCCCGGATTCCGAAGTGAAACAAGCGCTGCTTGGTTTTATTGATTTCAACCAGGACAGGACAAGTTGAATCCGGTTAAAGAAACGCTGAAGATTCTGGTAATTCGCTTAAGTTCTTTGGGAGATATTGTGGTGTTGACGCCGATTTTCAGGGCTCTCCGAGGTCGCTTCTCTACCGCTCAGATTGATTGTTTAACCAAAATAGAATTCCAGCCTCTCTTACAATATAATCCATATATATCCCGGGTATTGACTTTCGATACTTCAATAGGATTATCGGGTTGGATTAACCTTTGTCGGCTGCTGCAAACCGAGAGTTATGATCTTTACCTTGACATGCATGCCAATCTTCGCAGTCACATTCTTGGTTATTATTTACACCAGACGCGGTTACTTCGATTGCATAAGCCCAGATTAAAACGTTTTTTTTTATTTTATCTGTATCTTAATCTGTTTCCCAAAAATTTTCGTCTGCTGAGTGAATATCTCAAAGTATTGGCACCTTTGGATTTAGTTACGGAAGGGCTCTTGCCAGAGATTTTTTTAAGCGAGACGGTAATTAAAAGCGCTGACGTAATCCTGAAAGACCATCAAATAAGCGGACCATTTGCGGTATTATTACCAATCGCCACCTGGATCAATAAACGGTATCCCGTTGAGCGATATAAAGAGTTGGCCGGTCGAATTTGGGAAACCTATCATCTGCCGGCTGTCTGGTTGGGCGGAAAAAGGGATCACTTTCTTCGAGAGGCTGGTATTCCAAATAATGCAAGTAATATTTTGTTGATTGGTGAAACATCCTTGGCAGAATCGTTGGCAATTTTGTCGCGGAGCGCGCTTGTTATTGGCAATGATACCGGTTTGAGCTATGCGGCCGAAGCTCTGGGGATTCCTTTGATTTTAATTTTAGGGCCTACTTCGCGTGAGACTGGCGCCGGTCATCATTGCCCGGGAAGCTATACTATTGAGAAACAGCTCTGGTGCCGACCCTGTTCGCAAAAGGGTGATCGGCGCTGCTATCGCCGGCATCAGTATTGTTTGGAAGGCATTAGTGTAGGTGAGATATTTCAAGTAGTCAGCTCCGTATTAAACAGGATCAAGTGATGACGTTTTTTTGGATTATTCTATATAATTTATTGGCAGTTCCGGCTGGATTTCTCTACCTCCAGATATTTGCTCTTTTTGATCCCAAGATCCGGAAAGGGATTTCGGGAAGAAAGCTTACCTGGCATAATCTTAAACGGTTTCGGGAGCAGTATCCCCACAAAACCGTATATCTAGTTCATTCGGCATCGCTTGGAGAATTTGAGCAAGCAAAGCCGGTAATCCGGAGCCTGAAAGTAATCCGGCCGGATGTTTTAATTGTTGCCAGTTTTACCTCTCCCAGCGGTTTCATTCATGCCCGACGACTCGCGGAAGTGAGTTTAATGATCTATTTACCCTTTGACAGTTTTTTTCGGACCAGACGTTTTATCAAGCTACTCAAACCACAGAAAATTATTTTTGTCGCTTATGAGCTCTGGCCAAACTTGATTACTAATGCTCGGCGGCATCATGTTACTACCTATCTGATATCGGCGCGCATTCGGGAAAAGAGCTCTAAATTTTATCCGGTGCTGAAACATTTCTTTCGTGAATTGTACCGGTTGCTGGATTATGTCTATGCGGTTTCGGAACGGGATTGTGAATCGGTTAAAAATCTGACCGGCAGCCTGCAGATCAAATTACTGACTCTGGGTGATACCCGTTATGATCAGGTTCTCGATCGTGCCCGGAACAGTATGAAGGCTAATCTGAACCGTCTTTTCAGCGCTGGCTTTGTGCTGATTGGGGGTAGTATTTGGCCACAGGATGCACGGAATCTGTTGCCAGCAGTGATTCGAATTTTTAAGGAATTTTCGCAATTTTGCTGTATTCTGGCACCCCATGAGCCAAACGATTATGCCCTTGAAATGCTCGAAGATCATTTTAATCGTGAACGGATTGCCAGCGTCCGCCTGGGTAAAATAAAAGCCTATCCGGTGATCGAGCGAGTTGTTTTGGTAGATCGAATTGGGATTCTGGCTGAGCTCTATCACCAGGCCCAGTTGGCTTTCATTGGCGGTGGTTTTCGTGGTTCGGTCCATAATGTGATGGAGCCGGCAGTTGCAGGGCTGCCAGTACTTTTTGGCCCGGAATATCACAATTCGCGGGAGGCTGAATTATTGGTGCAAACCGGAGGCGGATTTGTCTGCGAAGACGAAGCTAGTCTTTACCGTAACCTGCGCGTTTTTCTCTCTGATTCAGCAGTATACAAACGGGCGTCGCATGCTTCGCGTCAGGTGATTCTGGACAATATGGGAGCTTCAGCCCGAATCGTGAAAGAAATCCTGGAGAGTGATTGAATATTGAATTATTTGAGCTGACTTTTCACTATAAAAATAACCAACCGATTTTCGAGCATCTAAGTTTATCTATTCCCCTCCAGCGCTGGGTAGTCATCACTGGCAGCAGCGGTTCAGGTAAAACTACATTGGTAAAGCTCATTGCCGGATTATTGAAACCGGATCAAGGCAGAATCATATTTCCCGGGGACGTAATTAATCGCTCGGGTTTTCATTTTGGTTATCTGTTTCAGAATCCCGATGATCAGCTGATTCATTTCAATATTGAGCGAGAGCTCGCGTTTAATCTTGAAAACCGCGGTATCGAGCCGCGTATGATGAGGGTAAAAGTAGAAAATGCTTTGAAGGAAATCGAGCTGTTTGAACGGCGGGCTGAATCGCCTAATAATCTTTCTGGCGGGGAGAAACAGCAGCTGGCCCTGGCGGGAATGATGATCAGTCAGCCGCAGATTTTAATCCTAGATGAGCCCTGTTCGTTCCTTGACATTTTTGCTCAAATTGATTTACAATCGAAGGTAAAAAAACTGGGTCAAGAGCAGTTGAGCATTCTCTGGATCAGCCAGGAAGATCACGAAATCCGCCTGGCGGATTATGTCATCTGTTTAAATCAAGGGCAGGTGATTTTTGCGGGAGAGGTTCAGGATTATTTTAGACGATTCGGGAAACGGACCGATGAAGCCTGAACTGCTATTGGATATAAATTGTATTCGCCACTGCTTTCAGCCTGAGATGGCTTTTCGGCTGGTGATGGAGGAGCTGACGCACAAATTTCAGGGCATATTAGGGCTATATGGATTATCAGGCTCAGGAAAAACAACCTTAAGTAAAATCCTGGCGGGGATTATTCATCCTCAGATCGGTGATTTTAGATTTTGTTTCAAAGGATCGCCAGCTGCCGCACCTCGGATTATCTATTCCCCCCAGTTTCCGGAGAGAATCTTCCTTGGTGTCCGAGTGCAAGATACGGTTGACCGGATTGTTGCCCACCGGACAGATGGCATTAAGGTTAAAGACCGCCTGGTAAATTTCCTCAAAAAATTTGGTGTTGGTTATCATGAGATTGAATCAAGATGCGGATTCGAATTGAGTGGCGGCGAAGTCCGTCGGCTGGCCCTTTGTTTGAGCATGTCGCTCATGCCGGATTTATTGATTCTGGATGAACCAACGATTGCGATGGGGCCAACGGGGAAAGCGCAGTTGGTCGCGATTTTGAACGACTGTCTATTAGACATTCAGGTGATTGTTGTCTCGCATGATTTTAATTTGATTAGAAAAATCTGCCAGAAATGCTGGATTTTGCACCATGGAAGCCTTATTTTTAGGGGTAACTTGAGCGAGTTGAAAACTCGTACAGAAGTTAAGAAAATGGTCGGTATTCATTTATTTGATGACTATTGGATAGAGGGCTAAAGAAGTATGGGAATAGTGAAGCAGAATATTGTCCGACGCAAGTATGAGGAAATGAACCCTGATCGGGTTGTGACTCTTTCGAATATGATATCAATTTTGCGGGTTTTCTTGACCCTGCCGATTTTGTACTTCCTGCGTGCCGGCCGAGGCAAAATCGCATTAATTTTTATCATTATTGCCATTGCTTCTGATATGTTGGATGGTTGGCTGGCGCGGGTCAGCCATGAGATTACTGAGCTAGGCAAGGTTCTGGATCCTTTTGCGGATAAGGTCGTAATTTTTAGTGTAATGTTGTTTCTCATTTTTACCGATCGGATGCCGATCTTTTATTTTATTATCCTGGCTGTCAGAGACCTGACAATTGCTCTGTTTAGTGTTTATCTGATGAATAACTGCAAGATTACTCCCTATGCGAATTTGACCAGTAAGGTCTCAATCTATTTTACCACGGCAACGGTGCTGGCGTTTATCTATTCTAATACTCTGGGGCGATGGATTAATCCGATCATGTGGACTTCCATCGCTCTCCTATTTATATCCTGGGTGCAATATATCATTACTTTTATCAAGCAGATTATTGCAGCAAAAAAGAAAATGGCGGTTCCGGGCCAGGAAAATCGGCTTTCTCAGGGTTTGCAGAAAACCGGGACTGGCATTGCCGCACGGTTGCCGTTAGTGGGTAAATATTTTCGGATTGAGCAGGATATGTTGACAGCGATCGAGGAGACTCTCCTCGCTGCGGATATGGGTGTGGAACTGACGGAGAGTTTAATTGACCGACTCCGACTATTAGATCGTAAAGAGGCCGACAATCTAAATGATATTTTAAAAGCTGAGATGAAAGCTCTAATTCATCAAGGCACCCCGGTTTTTTCGAGTCACTCCAAGCCATGGATTATCTTAATTATTGGTGTCAATGGTACCGGCAAGACGACCAGTATCGCCAAATTGGCTCATCGTTATATAGCTGAAGGTAAACAGGTTTTGATGGTTGCTGCGGATACTTTTCGAGCAGCTGCCTATGACCAGTTGAAAATCTGGGCGGAACGAACCGGTGCCGATTTCGTGGGCAATCCTCAAGGCAAGGATCCATCATCTGTGGTGTTCGATGCCATCAAATCGGCGCAAGCAAAGGGTCATGATATTGTTTTAATTGATACCGCTGGCCGACTACACACTAAATCGAATCTGATGGCAGAGTTAGGTAAAATCAAACGGGTAATCGGCAAGCTGATTCCCGCGGCACCGCACGAAATCTGGCTGGTGCTGGATGGCAATACCGGTCAGAACGGCATCGCTCAAGCGCAGGAGTTCATGAATTCGATTGGTGTAACCGGAATCATCTTGACCAAGCTGGATGGTACCGCCAAAGGCGGGGCAGTTTTGGCTATTCACCAAAAAATGAATATTCCCATTCGCTATCTTGGAGTCGGTGAGCAGCTCGGCGATCTGGTTGAGTTTGAACTGGCTGAATTTATTGATGCTCTACTCTCAGTTCCAAGTTAGAGAATAAACCGGGGAAAATGATATCCAAGTCTTTTTCGATTGTTACCCTGGGATGTCCCAAAAATACGGTGGATTCCGAGATTTTAAGAGGCAACTTGGAAAAGGTTGGTTATCGTTATACACCAGATCCGGCAGTAGCTTCCGTCATTATTATTAATACTTGCGGCTTTATTGATTTTGCCCGGGATGAATCTATCGAGATTATTCTGGAAAATATCGAACTCAAGAAAAGAGATCCGACCAAAAAGATTATCATTAGCGGTTGCCTTTCCCAGCGCTATCCCGAGCAGCTACGGTATGAATTGCCAGAAGTTGACGGGATTTATGGCGTGGATGAGGTTGACTGGATTGTAAAAGATCTTGTCGGTCACTCAGTTGCTTGTGGAAATATTGAGCGAGTGCGGTCACTATTGACACCGCCTTATTTAGCGTATCTGAAGATCGCCGAAGGGTGCGACAATCGTTGCAGTTTCTGTTCCATTCCACTAATGCGTGGTCACCAGAAGAGCCGCTCGATAAAGAGTTTGTTAAAGGAAGCGGAATACCTCCACCAGAAGGGAGTCAGGGAACTGATTCTGATAGCTCAGGATTTGACCCGCTACGGTTCGGATTTGGTGCCGCGAGTAAATCTGTATGATTTATTGGATCAATTATTAGCAATGCGCCTGTTTCCATGGGTGCGACTGCTGTATTGCAATCCGGATTTCTGGTCGAAAAGCCTGAACGGACTCTTTGTGAAATATCAGGAGCTGTGTCCTTATCTGGATATTCCAATTCAGCACGCTTCTCCCAGGATTTTACGAAAGATGAAAAGATCATATGCGGTTACCAGGATGCGGCAGAAACTGCTTCAGCTGCGCCGGGATATTCCCGGGATCGCTCTGCGAACCTCATTAATGGTTGGATTTCCGGGTGAGACTGAAGAGGATTTTGAGCTTCTGCTGGATTTGGTTGAGGATCTCCGATTCGAACGATTGGGAGTATTTACTTATTCAGCGGAAGAGGGTACCTGGGCAGCCGGATTGACCGATAATGTGTCACCGGTTGAGAAAGAGCGACGTAAGGAGCTGGTAATGCAGATTCAATGGCCGATTGCCTGTGAGTTTGCCGAGTCGAAGATAGGCCAGGTTGTTGGGGTGATTATAGAGGAATCACTAGGGACCAGTTACCGGGGGCGAACGGTCTGGGATGCTCCTGAAATTGATAATAGTGTATTAGTTCATGCGCGAAAGCAGCTTGAAATTGGAACAATTGATTCAGTTAAAATATTGAAGGCAGATGACTTTGATCTGGTTGGAGAAGTAGAGGATTGAGGAGTACTCTTGACTTTAGTCCAACCCTTCGATAATTTCAACCGTCATTCGGATAGGTAAATTAGTTCTGGATATCAAGAAAAAAAATGGAAGGTAGATTATGAAGGCACTGATTACGGCTGGCGGACATGGAACTCGCCTGCGGCCAATTACCCATACCCAGAATAAACATTTGATTCCCATCGCTAATAAGCCGATTTTGAGCTATGCACTGGAATATGTCCGCGAAGCTGGGATAAAGGAGGTTGGCATCATTACCAATAAAGAGGGCTGGGAAGTCAAAGAGGCTTATGGAAATGGTCGAAAAATGGGATTGTCAATCACTTATATTCCTCAAGAGAAACCAGCCGGGTTAGCCGATTGTGTGAAAATCGCCCAGTCGTTTATTGGCGATGAGCCGTTTGTTTTTTATCTGGGGGATAACATCATTGTTGGGGGAATTAAAAGATTTATCGCCGAGTTTCAAAGCTGCCAATCCAACTGTCATCTGATCCTGGCGAAGGTACCTGATCCCGAGCGT
>Ga0315554_1000457_pt1 | contig 24180 bp, 22 predicted proteins | sample SalMarSW160370MG_FD_202114 | JGI IMG/M metagenome (GOLD analysis project Ga0315554, IMG submission 202114) | Salt marsh sediment microbial communities from the Plum Island Ecosystem LTER, Massachusetts, United States - Salt Marsh Sediment SW1603-70 ...
CCAGGTTGCCATACTCCATAGGATATATCAGATAACCACTGGGCTTCTGTTTTAAGTTCGATTTTATCAGGATTTTCTACTGTAGGATATTTTACTGTTATGCGGCCTCGGTATCTACTGAAAGTACCACCGCTAATACCGTAAGTCCATCCCGTTCTGAGATAACCGCTTCCCTTGTCCATCATCTCAATATCGTAATCTCGAGCAATGGTATCTACGGTTTTCTGCCACGCCAAGTCGTAATTCTCCTTAGTTGTATCGTTTAATTCTATGGCTTTCCATCCTGAGGCCTGGCCCTTAACAAAAGTTGATGGTGCACATCCGCCAGCAAATAAAGATGCAAGGCTGACAACGAGACACGAAACAATGGTCTTTTTCATAGCTCTTCCTCTTAAAAATATAACAAAATGATTTTGGAAATTAGCACTAACACTAAGGTAAAGTACCCTATTTGTCAATAACCTAAAAATATTTATTGAAGATTACATTATCTCGATTATTCGGATTTGTTTACGTATTGCGGGAGTCTTTTTATTTGCTTTTGGGTGGGGGATTTGCATAATATCCTTTATGAAGGTAGAATATCCGGCCGGGAGAGTGAAGGTATTGCAGAAATTGATCAAAAAGATTTGTCAGGAGAAAATAGAATCGTTTGTTTAGCTACAGAGGGCACAGAGATAAAAACAGTATAGGAGAAAAAATGAATAGTGTTGGATTGCCAAAAATTCCCACAGATAGTTTTTATAAATGTGCTATGTTTTTAGGAATTATTATTGTGCTTGCAGGTTCGGTATCTCCAATTACATGTTATCTTAAATTAAATAAGCAAAAAAATGAGTATAGCGGCAAAATCAAGGTCATTGAAAAAAAGAAGGAACATTTATTGGGCGAGTTGGATACTTTAATGCGCGAGAGTGAAGAGCTAACAAATACAACTAGAGAAGGGCTTAAAGAGACGACTTTTCCTAAAGCAATTGATAGACGCAAATCGCAAAAGTCTGAAATTGTCAAGGTAAACTTGGACTACGTTAAAGAAAAAATAGCATTTTATAAGCCTAAGTACGATACCTCAAATGTGGAATTCGTTTATCCTAAGGATTCAGTAGCTAATCCTTCTAATAAAGATCATGATCCTTATCAAAAAGTAACACACTTTCCTCCAACAGCAATTACTGTCACGAGTCTCGAAAACAGACAAGGGTTGTCATTTCTGACATTTATTGAAAATACAGTCAATGATATAGAAAGTAGACTCTCGAAAAATCTGCAAGAACAACGCGAACGAGAGTATGAATTAATACAAGTTAATAAAGAAAACGAAAGGTTATTAGGTCTTGCAGACAATATGAAATCGAAACCATTTCTAATCTTGTGTGTAATTATCTGTGCACTGGGTGTTTTTATGGCATTCTGGGGAGGCCACAATTGGCTCAAGAGGGAACAAAGATTACAGGATAAGATACTTGAAATAAATGCAAATGTTGCTAATGCTACTAAACAGCAGGAAAGGCAAGAATAGACAGGTGAAAATGACTGAATTAAATAAATCACAGATTCATCTCCTCCGTAGCATCGAAAAGTATCAAAAAATTCTAAAAGGCACTGTCCAAGAGATAGAAAACTATATCTTTTCGTATACATCTACCCCCAAAGATGAATTGCCGCATTTTAGCTCGTGGCCAAAACAGGTAAGCCAAGACGAAAGCGACTGGATTACATATCAATTTTTGCCAGTTTTAAGACGCTACGATGACGTACCTAAACAACTGATTAAAGATGTCAGAGCTGCAAACGATATACTGTTTGAATTGACAGAGTTAAGTGGTTTTGACGAACACCTGGATAATAAGATATTATCCAAAAAGAAAATAGAAGTCCTTTTTAGTGTCCATGATTCACTAAACGTATTTTTTGAAAATCATTTACTAAAACCAGCGGGAACAGAGCAGGGGAATAAGGAAACAAAAAGGGAGGGAGAAGGATTTCTTGAACCTAAACCGCCTGAGACTCTTCAAAAAGCCCTCTGGATATTGAAGTACGGCAGAAAGCACTGGAAACTTATATTGCTGGTGGTACTTACAATTCTTATTTCGAGTTTATTTGTCTTACCAAAAATCGAACTGTTCAGTAAAAATACCACTACAAATTCTGAAAACTCAAGAGCTATAGAATTTCGTAGCATACCAAATACTGAGAACTTTGATGGAATAAAAAATCTTGAAAGTATGCGTATGGGAATCTCTTTGAGCTATGTCAAATCATTATTTGGAATACCAATAAGAGAACACATACTCAAAAGCGGCCGTCGTGAAATGCTCTATGCATTTAAACCTTACTATCTGCAAATTGTGACCGATGCGGATGATTTAGTGGTTTTTTTTGCTGTCACATTACGTGATCGCACGTTCAAATACAAAGTGCCATATATCTCAACCAAATTTATTCTTGGTGAGGTCACATATTCTGATTTCGGGGAACCTGAGGAAACATACTTCAATGTAGGATCGAAAACTGCAGAATATCGTGAGAAACATTATTATGGAAATCCAGGGTACTATATGGATTTTTGGCCAGCATTTAATGATTCTGGAGTTAACCCCATCGGGACTAGTAATGATGATCTCGACGATAGTAAAATATGTGTTGTTAGGGATAAAGAGCTAAATTCTTTAAGGAAGAAGCTACGTCCAAATACTATCGGCATTGCAAGCATGGGGTACGATGGATTAGACAGTGAGATTAACGAAATTGGTGTAGGGCCTTGTCGTTTGATTACTAGGGAACTTGAATAATCTAACATCCAGCTCAGTTGAAATACGAGAGACTAAACGAGTCCGCCATAGGCGGATAAATATTGAATCTCTTATATGATTAATTTTGGTGTTACAGAACGGAAGAGGCAGGAGCATATTCGTCGCTCGGCCCTCGTATCTCGTTTAGCGTATAGGTGAGAAGGGTGAGAAAAGTATGAAGGTGTGAAGGGGTGGATAGGAGGTCAGAAAGTCAATAAAAGCTCTACCTGTGTGCGGTTAGAGCAATTTAATTTAGCATGCTCCGCTTCTGGCTGCTGCAAATCCGCAATCCTACGTCCGGCTGCATCGGCATATCAACCAATATGCCTGTTTCGCCGTCCTTGACTTGCGAATTTTCGCTACACCATAACCGGAGCATCATATCTTAAAGTGCTCTAAAACATATTCCCAGCGGGCTGGCAGTGAAGGTTCAAAAGAGCCGGAGCCAAGGACTGAACCGTTATTATGCGAGAAAGCAAATGTGCGAACTGCTGGAGAATAAATTACTCGGCAAAGAAAGCCCAGAAGCGAAAGAGAAAAGAAAAAATCAGGAAGCAGAAAGACAGAAAAAGGCGGCGGCAAGGCCGAGGAAAAGTGTGAAGGTGAGAAAAGTGCGAAGGGTGAGAAAAGTTTGAAAGGGGTGAAATAGGGTGTAGGGGGTAGGGTTCAGGGGACAGGTAAACGACGTTAAAACCCCACGTTCCGCCGTCGCTGTTCGCTATGGCGGACAGGGAAACGTGGGGCTAAATATAAAGACAAAAACCTAACAACCCTGCCATCTGTAATCCCTCAGGGATTCCAAGAATGGCAGGGCTAAATATAAAAACGTTGGTCCGCGGGCTAATCGAAAAGGGTTGACTTTTGGGGTTTGTGGGCTAAACTGGGGGTTTTCCCCGGCGATGGAGGAATAACCGCCGAAGAGCAGATGAGAACCCCGCAATAAATTGCGGGGCTAAATTGAACGACGAAAACCCCCAAAATAAATTTGGGGGCTAAACCCGGGATTCGATATGACAATATGGAGATTTCAGTGGGATATAACTGTGTGGTATTGATAAAACAGGTGCCGGATACGAAGCGAATCACGGGCGAGGCGATGAACGACGACGGGACGGTGAACCGAGGGGCGCTGCCAGCAATATTCAATCCTGAAGACCTTAACGCGCTCGAACTGGCTCTTGAAATCAAAGAAGAGTACGGCGGGACGGTGACGGTGATAACGATGGGGCTGCCGGCTGCGGCGGCGATACTGCGAGAATCATTATATCGCGGGGCGGACCGAGCGATATTGATTACCGACAGGAGATGCGCGGCGAGCGATACGTTGGCGACGAGCTATATCCTCAGTTGCGCGGTTAAAAAGCTGGAATATGATATTGTGATTTGCGGCAGGCAGGCGATTGACGGAGATACAGCTCAGGTCGGGCCTCAATTGGCGGAAAAACTCGGCATTACGCAGATAACATACGCAGAGAAACTTTTAGAACTCGAAAATGGTCATATAACGGCTCAGCGGAATCTCGGCAACGGCTGGCAGCAGGTGCGCGGTAAACTGCCGGTGCTTTTGACCGTAACGGGCGAGGCGAATGAGCCGAGGGTCGCGGCGGCGAAAAGACTGATGAAGTATAAAAACGCGATGACAGCGATTGAAATCGGGCAACAGATAAAACCAGAAAATCCCAGCGCTGATGAAGAGACTTTAGCTGGACTTGTCGAGAGGAAATGCGGACTGCTCAAAGACAAGGGATTGCTTATCGAGCAGTGGGACCTGGATTTTCTGGAAGCGGACCTCGGCTGGTGCGGCAGGAGCGGCTCGCCGACGAAAGTGCATCGTATTCAGAGCGTGGTGCTGGCTGCGAAAGAGAGCAAGGACGTTGAGCCGACGGAACAGGGGATTGCTGATATGGTTCATGAACTGATAGAGGAAAAGACGATTGCGTAAAGATTGAACATCGAACGTTGAACGTTGAACATCGAATATTGAATGTGGAATTACGAAGCGAAGAAGACTTTAAGGTGTGATTTTGCATGATAGACGTGAACAGAGAAGGTGAAGTTTGGGTGTTCGCTGAGCAGCATCAGGGCAAGCTGGAAGATACGCCGCTGGAATTGATGAGCAAGGCACGGCAGCTTGCGAATATTCTGGGCGTTAAGATGGCGGCGGTGCTATTGGGCAGCGGCGTCGGGCAAATTGCCAAGAAGCTGATTCAGTACGGTGCGGACAAGGTGTATGTGGCTGATAATCCGCTGCTGGAGCATTTTCAGACGAACAGCTATGCCAAAGCGATATGCCAGTTCATAGAAAAATACGAGCCTCAGATTGTTATGTACGGTGCGACAGTGACGGGCAGGGACCTGGCGCCGCGAATTGCGAGCGAAATCAAGGCGGGACTTACGGCGGACTGCACGGATTTGCAAATCGGGGACCATACGGAGACGGGAAACGGGAAGCTGCATAAGAATCTTTTGTTCCAGGTTCGGCCTGCGTTTGGCGGTAATATCATCGCGACGATTATTAATTATGACCGCTGGCCGCAGATGGCTACGGTGCGTGAAGGTGTGATGCCGATGCCCGAGCCGGACGTTTCACGGCAGGGACAAATTCTCAAAGGGCAGGTGCAGCTTAGTGATGCGGATTTACCGTTGACGATTTTGGAAGAGCATAAGCGTGAAAAGAAGGTTGACCTTAAGGCGGCGAGGGTAATCGTAGCGGGCGGAGCGGGTGTCGGCAGTAAAGACAACTTCAAACTGATATGGAACCTGGCTAATGTTCTCGGTGCGGCACCGGCGGCGACCAGGGCTGCGGTGGACCTGGGATTTATCGACAATGACCACCAGGTTGGTCAGACGGGGACGACGGTTCGGCCGAGCCTTTACATAGCAGTCGGTATCAGCGGCGCGATACAACATCAGGCGGGGATGAGTGACAGTCAGAAGATTATCGCAATTAATAATGACCCGGATGCGCCGATTTTTCAGATTGCGCACTATAAGGTACTCGGCGACCTGAACGAAATCGTGCCGAAGATGATAAAGGCGCTGAAGGAAAAGACGATTAAAGAAGAAGTCGCAATAGCAAAATAACAAAAAATTCGAAATACGAATATCGAAATACAAAACAAATACAAATGACAAAAATCCAAATGACCAAAACAGGGTTGCCACAGAGTAATGAAATTTTAATTTAGCCACAGAGAACACAGAGATTGAATATGGCGAATTTTTTTACGGACAACAACGACATAAGATTCCTCTTCAGGCACATTGACCTGGCGGCAATCGCGGAGCTTCAGGAAGAGGGTTTCAAGTTCGCGAAGGACTTCGATTACGCACCGGCGGATGCGAATGAATCTATAGTGAATTATGAAATGGTGCTCGAATCGCTTGGCAGGCTCAGCGGCGAGTTTATCGCGCCGCGGGCTGAAGAGGTGGACCGTCAGGGCAACACCCTCAATGCGGACGGTTCTGTCAGCTATGCACAGGGTATTGCAAAGTCGCTCGATAAGCTTGCAAAGGCGGACGTGATGGGTTTTACACTGCCGCATCGGTTCGGCGGTCTGAATTTTCCGAATATTATTTATTCAATGGCGGTTGAGATTGTCTCGCGGGCGGATGCGTCGCTGATGAATATATTCGGATTGCAGGGAATTGCCGAGACGATTAATGCGTTCGCGTCGGAGGAAATCAAGCAGCAGTACCTGCACGATTTTTCCGCGGGCAAAGTCACCGGTGCTATGGTGTTGACCGAGCCGGATGCGGGAAGCGATTTGCAGGCGGTTAAGCTCAAGGCGTTTGAGAACAAAGACGGCAAGTGGTTTTTGCACGGCGTAAAAAGATTCATTACCAACGGGTGCGGAGAGGTGCTGCTGGTGATGGCAAGGAGTGAGCCGGACAGGAGCGGAGGTCTGGGATTGAGTTTGTTCGTGTGCGACCGCGGTCCGACGGTGCATATACGCAGACTGGAAGATAAGCTCGGGATTCACGGTTCGCCGACGTGCGAGATATTTTTCGATAATACCCCGTGTGAGCTTATCGGTGAGCGGCAGAGAGGACTTGTCAAATACGTGATGAGCCTTATGAACGGCGCGCGAATCGGTATCGCGGGCCAGGCGCTCGGCATCGCCGAAGCGGCTTATCGTGTCGCACGCGATTACGCCTCGACCAGGAAGCAGTTCGGCCTGGCTATCGAAAGGCTGCCAGCTGTGCGCGATATGCTGATTGATATGAAGATAAAAATCGAGGCTGGACGGACGCTGTTGTATGAGACTTCGCGAATTGTCGATATAGCACTGTCTTATGACAGGCAGCTTGAGAATAACCGGCCAGACGATAAAGACAAGGTGAAGGAGCTGAAAAGCAACGTGAGAAAACATAAGCGCTTCGCCGATATGCTTACGCCGATGAGCAAGTACTACTGCTCGGAAATGAGTATTGACGTAACTTATGATTCCATCCAGGTGCTCGGCGGCAGCGGATATATGCGCGATTACGCGGTCGAGCGGCATGCACGCGACGCCCGCATAACGACAATATACGAAGGCACGACGCAATTGCAGGTTGTGGCTGCGGTACGAGGCGTGTGCAGCGGAACGGCGGAAAAACTGCTGGACGAACTTGCCCGGCAAAAATTTGACCCTGAGCTGGCCGAGTTGATTGAGCTGCTTAAAGAAGGTACCGAGGTTATGAAAAAGTGCATCGCGTTTGTAAAAGAAAAGGGCAACGAGTACATGGACCTGTACGGTCGGCCTCTGGTCGATATCGCCATGGAGCTTATCATCGGGTATCTGTTTTGCGGACAGGGAAGCACGAAAGTCGAAATGAACATTCCCGTATATGCGGACGGCGGGAAAGAGACGGGCGGTACGACGAGTATGAAGGAGCGAAAAAATAAGGTTGCGCGGCGGTATATCACCAGGAACGCGGCGAAGATTAAAGAGCGAGCGGAGATAATACGTGCCGGTGACACTTCAACATTCAGCCAGTTCGCCGAGCTCATCGGGCCGGTACCGGCGGAGCAGTAGGGGCAACACTATGCTGCGAGCGGTGATATTCGATTTCGACGGAGTGATTGCCGATTCCGAAATGACCCATTTCGCCGCTTTTAATCAGGCGCTCAAACCATACCAGGTCCGGATTTCCAAACAGCAGTACTTCGAAGAATACCTCGGCCTGACCGACAGAGACCTTTTAAGGGCGCTTGTCGACCAGGGAACACTCAAAATAGAAGAGTCGCAGATTGAGGCCGTTGCAAAAAAGAAGACGGACATCTTCGAAGAAACGGCAAAGACCGCGCCGATTATCGACGGGGTAAGTGAATTTTTGAATCTGCTCGAGCAGAACAATATCACAATGGCGATTTGCTCCGGCGCTTTATTAACTGAAATTGAACTGATACTGGATAAGGCGAAGCTGCGGTCATTTTTCGAAGTAATCGTGTCGGCTGAGCAGGTGGCAAAAGGCAAGCCTGCACCGGACGGATTTTTACTTACGCTGAAAAAACTCAATCAAAGAAGTAATGGGCCGATTAAGGCAAACGAATGCGTCGTTGTGGAAGATTCGCGATGGGGATTAGAAGCGGCCGTGGCGGCGGGGATGCACACGGTAGCGGTCACGAATTCTTATGCCGCAGATGAGGTTGGTCTTGCTGAGATAATTGTGAGCAATCTTTCAGAATTAACGGTAGAAGGCTTGCAAAACCTTTGGGACTGAAAAAATATTTAGCCACAGAGGGCACAGAGATCACAGAGAAAAAATTCGAAATTCTAAACACTAAATCCTAAACAAATTCGAAGCACTAATGACCGAAATTCCAAACGCTATACGCTGATTGTATGTTGACATTTGGATTTTGGGAGGTTATTTTCTACTCAGATTGTGTTGTATATTATGTTGAGTGGCAGAAAAAGGAGAGACGTTATGGATATTTCAATTTTAAAAAGTTTCTTATTGTGGTGCTCGATTATTAACGGCGGGATGCTGCTTATCTCATCCGTGATGCTCATCTTCGCCCGCGGCTGGGTGTACGCAATACACAGCAGGCTGTTCGGGATTTCCAGAGATGCGTTCAATATTATGATTTACTGCTTCATCGGACTGTATAAGATGCTCTGGCTGATGTTCAATGTCGTTCCCTACGTTGCGCTGCTGATAGCAGGATGAGAGAAAGAAAAGTAAAAAGTTAAAAGTAAAAATGCAAACCTGTGGAATCGCCTGCGGCGATGATTTTTTACAACAGCCAGCCTAATGAACAACCGCTGAGATTGTCAGCTTGCGATGGAATGACAAAAGACAGGTAGTTTATTGGCTGATATTGAAGAAGCCGGGGCCTCGGATTTCGACCTTTCTGACTTCTTCGGTCGTCAGGTCGTATTCGATTCCGTCGAACATTATGCCGTTGAAGTATGCGGGCATCGCGTCGCTGCCTTTGGCCCAGACCACGTCGCGCTGGTCGTCGTAGAATAATTCACTTGCTTCGAAGATTTTGTCCCTGTCCTGGAAACTTATGCCGTCCTTTGCAAGCAGCGACCAAAGCCTGTACCTGCCGCTGGATGTCTCCACGAGGTCGGCCTGGATATGGCCTGCTGTCATAGTAACCTGCTGCGGCTGGTCGTCGGTAATCGGGAAATAATCAATATAGATGCGCTCCCGTGCGTTATCGGCGACGATACGCTCGGTCTGAAGATAATAGCGGAGCTTTTCGAAATTTCGCACGATGGCATAGCAGGGTTTTTGCAGGCTGAAGCGTCCGACGTCCCTTGACGGCTGAGGTATTCTGGAATTGTCCGCTTTGATGACACCCGGTCCGGTTGCGACAAACATCTGCTCGTGGGCGTCATACTCAAACCGCGGACACTTCAACTCTATACCGCCGAGGAACTTGTCGCCGTCCTTTTTAACACTCGAAAGCCTGGAGGTTGCACCGTCTTCGCTGAGGGCGGTGATTCGTCCAATGTCGGCGAGTGCGCCTTTTTCGGACATTTCCTCGCCCTGTAAATCCACAACGAGTTTTGGCGCAGCCAGAGTGTACTCCTGCATTATATCCATCTCGGAGCGGACCATACGACAAACACAGTCACCTTCAAAGATTATCTGATTGGATTTAGGCGAGAACTTAGCCATCTTATTAGAGGTAACCACCAGCGGGATGGCCGATTCGCTTTCGGCCGAGTCTATAACATCCTTTACATAGAGCGTAAGCCTGGAATAACCCGGTGCGACTGCATCGGATGTAGCGAGACTGTAATCGATTTTTCCGGCGGCGAAAGTAGTGCGTCCCGGCTCATCTTCAACGGCCTGCATCGCGGCGGCGCTGCCGGAGTCGGTCAGGAATCCGTTGATTTTTTTCAGGGTATCCAAAGCATCGGTCGGCACGACCGCAATACCCTTATCGCAACTGACGGACACTTCGATAATATCCTGCGGCGGGGTCTGGTCGGCCTGAGTCGGGGTTTGTGCAGCGTCCGTGGTATCGCCGGGACTTTTCGGGGTTCGGTCTGATTTTCTGTCAGACCATATTATATCGCTGATGCTGATTTGGTCGGCGGCGATGAACTGCTGACCGGCGTCTATCACTACGTTACCACTGAATACACATCTATAGCTTTCGAGGTTCGCAGCGGCGTGGGTCTCGGCCGGTCCACCGGCGGCCGAAGTATCCGGCTGAGAGTCAGCCTGGGTCAGTGAGTAGCCTCTGGGAACTTTGAACTGCAGATGTTCCAGCTTCTCGATTCGCAGAAGGGCCAGTCGTTTGTTCTGGTCGTCGTAAATTATCTCCAGCCCTTTGCCCTGCATCTGGGCCTGGTCGGAAACGAACGTTACGGGGCCTTGTGTGAAGAACCTGCTTTCACCGCTGATAAAGGTCAGGTCGTCGAGATAGATGAAGCCTTCGACGACGTCACTGCCGGGCGTGGGGACAATATGTGCAACGACATTGCTGGTCAAAGTCGCGTCGGTTGGATTAGGCGGACTGACATCCGACTCGAGGACAACGAAACCGGTTGCGGCTGTGATGTAACATGTCAGGTCGGGCCTGAAGATATTCATGTAAGGCTTTTCTATTTCCCATTGATTGCCTTCCTCATGAAGAAGCTTTTCGAATCCGAATTCGCGCTGGACCTGTTTTGTTTTCGGGTCTAATGTGCTGAACCTGGCGGTCTGGAGTGTACCGATACTGACCGGGCCGACCTGCGCGGCCTCTTCGGTTAACTGTGCCTGGTTGACATCAACGGCGGACTGCGGCCCCTGACTCATCTCTATCTTAGGGGTTTTGAACAGGCTTCCGTAGAGCAGGTAAACTGCAAGAACGACCATTACCGACCAAAATGCCACTTTGAGTTTGCGCCAATTATACTGCATAGTGAATCCATTCGGCCCCAAAGACGCAAAAGAGTATTTGGGACAGTTCCATTACTGTTGCTGCAGGTATCTGTCCATAAGCTGCTGCCACCTGCCGCTTTGTTTCAATATGTATTCGATTACTTCACGCACGGCGCCGCTTCCGCCGGGTCTGGTTGTTACATAGTCGGCGTGCGACTTGACTTCGTCGGCGGCATTGGCTACGGCTGCGCCAAATCCAACGAATCTAATGGCCGGTAAATCCGGCAGGTCATCGCCGATATAAGCGATATTGTCTGCTGACAGATTTTCGCAGCCAAGAATTTCTTTCAGTTTCGGAAGCTTATCGTAACAATCAGTAAAGCAATAGTCCACACCAAGTTGCTCGGCCCTTCGATTTGTCGGTTCTGAAGGCCTGCCGCTGAGAAAAGCCACTTTTAACCCGGCCCGTCGCCACATTCTCAGGCCGTGTCCGTCGAGCGTATTGAAGACCTTGCTTTCCGTGCCGTCGTCGTGCAGAACCAGACTGCCGTCGGTCAATACGCCGTCAACGTCAAGGACCAGCATCTTTATAGCTGAGAAGTCTGCCTTTTTACCGGCTGTCATTAAAAAAACACCCCTGAAATCACCCTACCACCTTTATCGTCAAAATGTCCTGAACATCTATAAGACCAACCGGTCGGTCGTCGGCGTCAACAACCGGCAGCTCGTCAATTCTGAATTTATGGAAGATTGCAGTGGCCTCTGCGGCAAGTGCATCAGCCCTGATTCGTTTGCAATTGGGGGTCATAACGTCGCCGGTTCTTTGTTCGAGGACGGAAGGGCCGTACTGAGCGAGAAGTCGTCGCAAATCGGCGTCAGTGATAATGCCGCTGAGTCTGCCCCTGTCGTCAACTATCATCACGGCACCGTGGCGTTTTATGTCTTTCGTACTATCCAGCATTTGTTGAATCGTATCGGTGGAGCGTGCGAGCGCGAGTTTTTCTCCGTGCCTGAACATCATCGACTGCTCGACCGTCATCAGGCCTGTTCCGAGTGAGCCGCCCGGATGAAACCTCACATAGTCCTCGACGCTGAAATTTCGAGCCTTCATCAACGTCAGGGCCAGGGCATCTCCGAGGGCGAGCATACAGGTTGTCGAAACGCTCGGCGCGACACCCAGCGGGCAGGCCTCGGACTGTCTGCCCATGCAAAGTACGACATCGCTGTACTTGGCCAGTGTGGAGTCATCTTCGCCGGTTATTGCAATAAGCTTTATCTGCCGCTGCTTTACGAGGTTTATCAACCGGACAATTTCATCGGTCTGGCCGCCGTAGCTGAGCACGAGGACGATGTCATTCTGGCGTAGTCTGCCGAGGTCGCCGTGCACGGCTTCGGCAGGATGGAGAAAGTGGCTTGGTGTGCCGGTCGAGGCCAGAGTCGCGCTAATTTTTTGGCCGATTATGCCGGCCTTGCCGATGCCGCTTACTATCACAGAACCGCTGCAACCGTAGAGCATTTCAAGCGCCCTGACGAAAGAGTCATCCACAATGCCAGCCATTGTCTTGACTGCGTCGGCTTCGGAATCGATGACCCGCCGGGCGTAATCTACATCGAAATTAACAGTACCCGAATCACTCATCGGCAACCTCATATCTCAGAGCGCGACCACACTGCCGCGCTCGTTGTAACAGATAAATTCATGTTTATCGCTTGTATAGCTCTGGTCGGCGTGTATTACAATCTTCTTTTCGCTGGCCTGTTCGATTTGCGTAATCGAGGCTCGTTTTTCGTTCTGCAAATGGTCAGCCACCTGCGGGGAGACTTTCAGCTCAATGTGATTGATTTGCTTCTTTGAAGCGGCCAGATTAAGCAGTCTGATTACCTCAATTGCGACAGATTCATGACTTTTGACAAATCCGCTGCCCGCGCACTGCGGACAAGCCAGATAAGTGCTCGACTGCAGTGACGGTCGCATTCGCTGGCGGGTCATTTCGACGATTCCGAACCTGCTGATTTTGAGAATTCTGGACCTTGCGCGGTCGGCCCTGACGGCCTGTCTGAAGACCTTTTCAACGGCTCGGCGATGTTTTTCGCTGCGCATGTCTATGAAATCACATATTATCAGTCCGCCGAGGTCGCGCAGACGCAGCTGGCGGGCTATCTCCTCGGCCGCCTGTAGATTTGTTTTATAGGCAGTCTCTTCGGCGCTGTGCTGCTTGCGGTATTTTCCGCTGTTGACGTCGATTGCCACCAGTGCTTCGGTCTGCTCAATAATAATCGACCCGCCGTCTCTGAGGGGAACGGTCCGTGACTGAATTTTTGTAATCTCGTCTTCAATACCGTATTTGTGGAAGAGCGGGACTTTTTCATTGTAGAAGACGGCGCGGTTTTTGAGTCTCGGCATAGCGATTGAGAAAAAATCCATAATCTTGCGTGCGACAGGTTCCGAATCGCAGATAACTGCGTCTATCTTGCTTGTGAATGTGTCCCGCAAGGTTCGAATCACAAGGTCGGACTCACGATAAAGGTCTCGAGGCGCTTTTTCCTGCCTGATTCGCTTTTCGATTACCGTCCATAACCGCCGCAGGTACCTCAGGTCGTTTTGTATATCGCGCTTGGAGCAGCCCTGGCCGGCGGTTCGGATAATAAAGCCGTGACCTTTAGGCGGATTGCACTGGTCCAGTAATTCTCGCAAGCGTTTGCGCTCGTCCTCATCCTCAATCTTATGCGAGACGCCGTGCTTGCGCATCCAGGGCATCATTACCAGGTACTTACCCGGCAGCGAGACGTATGTCGTAAGGGTGGGCCCTTTAGTGTTGATGCCCTCTTTTGTAACCTGGACAACCAGCTCAGTGCCCTTTTTCAGACACCTCTGAATCGGTATTCGGTCCCTAAGTGCTTTTCGCCGTCCGATTACCTCGGTATTTTCAGGTTCGGACTGGCCGAAGTGACGCGGATGCAGGTCGCTTATGTGCAGGAATCCGTTTCTGCCGATACCGAAATCAACAAATGCGGCTTGGATGCCGGATTCAATGTTCACTACTTTGCCTTTGTATATGTTTCCGACGTGACTGCCGAGACTTGCCCGCTGCATGTACAACTCTTCGAGCGAGCCGTTTTCGACCACAGCAACACGACATTCTTCACTTTCAGCCACATTGATAAGCATTTCTCTTGCCATATATTCGCCTTATTTGATTGTATTTAAACCATGAATCCCGGCGCGCCGGGACGAATGACCACAAAATCAAAAAATCTCAATTTTGCGCATTCAACATATTATTCCATAATACTTTTGTTCTTGTTACCGGGCCGGCAAGAGCACCTGCGTCAAGCTGCAGTAAGCTGAGAATTTCTTCAATTCTTATCGAGCCTTGCGGGCCGAAGGCGGACTTTACAATCACTTTTTGCCCCTGCACTTCGATAGATTCCAGGTATCCTCTTACGTCAACCGTCTTTGTTCTGCCCTGAGCATCCAATCGCCGCTGCAATTTCAGGCTGTCGCTTGCCAGCAATTGACAAACCCGCTCTTTCAATTGTTCACCGCAGTGCCGGGGACTTACCGAAAACTCGTAAACGGCTGTACCACTTTGGAAAGAGGCGGGCTGTCGGAGTGATTCTGCGCTGAGCAGTTCGATGCCGTCAGGCATCCGGCCGTTGAGTCTGTCTTTGAGGTTGTCAGCATTCAACAGTCGCTCGGCACAATTCAGCTTCAGGCAACAAATCTCATCTTCGCAGGCGAGTCCGACGCTCTTTGGCAGCGGCAGGGACATTCTGGCCCGCGGGTTATATCCGCTGCTGTAAGCAACGTCAAGACCGGCCCTGACGCAGGCCCGCTGGAATACTCTCAATGTTTCGGCGTGAGACAGAAATCGCAGATTATCGAATACCCTGAACTTCAGCACAAACAGGATTAGCTTGTCGCAAGTATCTATAAAGTTCCTCCTTCGTAATCGACAAGTTTTCAAAAAGCTTCGGGAAGGACTTCCCGCGCTGCGTTTCGCAGATAGGTCGCAATCTGCCGTTCCGAATTCATGCCCAGCGCTCTTCTTGCAACGGCATTGCAGTCTTCCATAGTCACCGAGCGTATAATCTGCTTGATTTCAGGAATCATCGGCGGCGCCAGAGAAAGTTTTCGTACGCCCATACCGAGCATCAGCATCACATACTCGGGCTCCGAGGCGACCTCTCCGCAAACACTCAGGTCTATCTGTTCTTTGTGTGCATCCTGAATTACCGTCCGTATCAGCCTTAACACCGCCGGGTCCACCGGCGAATAGAGTGTCGAGACCATCTCATTGCCCCTGTCCACTGCCAGGGTATACTGCGTCAGGTCATTGGTGCCGATGCTGAAGAAATTCACATCCCTCGCCAGAGTCGCCGCGGTCAGGGCCGCGGAAGGCGTTTCAATCATAATGCCAACGTCAATATCCCGATTATAGGCAATAGATACGTCATCGAGGTCCTCCATAACATCACGAAGTATCAACTTGGCCTGCATCAACTCCTGGACATTGCTTATCAGCGGGAACATAACCTTTACACTACCCAGCACCGAAGCCCTGAGAATCGCCCGCAACTGAGTTTTGAACAGGGTAAGATTGCGCAGACAAAAGCGAATGGAGCGCAGTCCCAGGAACGGATTCGGCTCGCGTACGAACCGCTTGTCCTGAGTGTACTTATCCGCGCCGAGGTCCATCGTTCTTATTATCACCGGCCGTTCTTTAAATACTTTAATTGTCTCGGCGTACGCCTCGTAATGGTCCTGCTCGGTAGGCTCCTGCTCGGAGCCGAGGTACAAAAACTCTGTCCTGTAAAGCCCGATTCCTTCGCCGCCCTTTTCGAGAACAAGTTCAGCCTCATCCGGAAATTCGATATTGCCAAGCATCACAATATGCACCCCATCGCGGGTAACAGCGGGCTTTTCCCGAATCGCGTCGAGCCTCTGCTCCATCTGGAGAAACTCATTCGAGTAGTTTTCATACTCTGCGATGGTAGCTTCATCGGGTTTGGCTATGACGATACCGCGATTGCCGTCGATGATAACCGTGTCGCCGCCGTTAACAGCTTCGGTAAAATCCTCGAGTCCGACGACAGCGGGAATACCGAGGCTCCTTGCGACAATAGCGGCATGACCGGTTCTGCCTCCGGCGTCGGAGGCAATACCCTTAACGAAGTCACGGTTGAAACCTGCCGTTTGTGTCGGACTGATCTGACGTGCGACGACAACAACCTCTTCGGTCAGATGTTCGATGTCTTCACGTTTACTGCCGAGCAGCTGTCGCAGCAAGCGCCTTTCAATATCATAAATATCAGCGGCTCTCTCGCTGATGTATGCATCTTTAACGCGGGTAAAATGCAAGGCTATCTCACGAAGTGCGGCTGAAACCGCAAACTCAGCCGTGACCGACTCGGTGTGAATCATGTCGGTGACGCGTTTACGCAGGCTTCTATCGCGAAGGAACCGCAGGTGTACCGCAAATATATCCTTGATTTTGCTCTGCTCGACCTGGTCCTGCTGAGACTCCAGGGCCATGAGCTCTTCAATTGCGGCGAGGAAGGCATTACGAGCCCGCTGGACCTCCATCATCCGCTGTGATGCTTTTATCGAACGCCGCGGAATACGATAGTCCTCAGCATCTATAACCAGACACTTGCCGATGCTGATTCCCGGTGATACCGCTATGCCCTTTTTTATTTCCATAACAGATTTTTCAGAACCGTTTTGATTCTACTTCTTCTCCGGCGGCGCGGGCTCGTCAAACTTCTTCACCTCAACCAGTTCGCGAATCGCCTCTACCGCCTCGGCGGCATCGGCGCCTTCGGCCCTGACCTTAAGCTTTGTCCCGCACGTCGCAGCCAGCATGCTCATCTCCATGATACTCTTGCCGTCAACACTGGCCTGGTCGTTGCTGACGGTAATTTCACAGTCGAATTTGCTGGCGAGGTCAACAAACTGCATGGCCGGCCGCATATGCAGGCCGTCGGCGTTGCTTATCTGGATTTCTATTTCAAAAACCACCTGGTCCAATGTCTGGTCCTCAGGCTGCATTTAGGTTTTAGCCCTTAGTAAAACTCATTATCGACCATAACGGTTCGGCTTAACCGGCCGAAGTCCGATTACAATTCCGGATTCTCGTCAGCTTCGCGGAGCAAATCTTCAATTTCCGCATTAGTACCGGCCTGTCGAAGAAAGCTGCGGAACTTCTCCTTTTGCAGATGCCCAAACACGCACTCCATCGCCTTTAGGTGACTTTCCGGGTCATCCGCCGGGCTGATTAATAATATTACCGAATAAACCGGCTGTTCATCCAGGGCCTTGAAGTTTATCCCCTCGCTGCTAAGTCCAACAGCCGCAACAGGCCTTTTCACCGCGGCATGCTTGACATGGGGCACCGCCACTGCTTTGCCCAGACCGGTGCTCGCCTCATTTTCTCTGCGTATGATAGCGCGTGTTATCTTGTCTTTATCGTCTTTGCCAAGCCGTCCTGCCTTATGCAAAGCATCCACGAGTTCAGCTATAACAGCGTTGCGTTCGGCAACTTTTAGCTTACAAACAGAAGCCTCAAAACAAACGAAATCAGCTAAGTTCATTCCATTTTCCCCGGTAAAATCGTCACGGTGCGTACTCGTACCGACATTTCGAGCGTATGGTTTCATTTTACGCTTACTGTGGGGGTCCGAGGTGTTTGTTGTCTCGCTGCTTTTCTTTCTTTCTCCTGAGCTGTCTTTCGAGCTTATGCACCGCCAAATCTATACATGCATACGCATCTTCGCCCGATTCTGTAACGACAAACACATTACTGTGCTCGCCGCGTGCTATTATCTCTACGCTTGTTTTACCGCCGTTGCTGCCGTCGATAATAACCTCAACCTGATTGATACTACTGTAAAACTTCGGCAGCTTGGAGGTCTTTTCCTGCGCATGTGCCCTGAGCGGTTCGGTTATTTCCACATGTTTACCCGTGATTGTAAAAATCAAGACGAATCTCCTTAAACGAAAAAGTTTTCTAATCGACCGAAGAGTCCTGTTTTCCGGCCTGTTCACCGTTGTGACCGTCCCTGGCCTCCTCAAGCATTCCCGGATTATACTTTTCAATGTCGCTAAGCTTTGTCGAAGGCGTTATTACGCCTGCGCTAATCGTAAACCTCAGGGCCTCTTCGACGGTTATGTCCAGCTCTATAGTCTCTTTCTTTGGAACCATTATCACAAAACCGGTGAATGGCGTGGGCGAGGTCGGTATTAAAACGGTCAGGTACTCTTTCCTGAAATTTTTGACGAGCCTCGGCAGGCCCTCGCCGGTGACCATGCCAATCGCCCATATACCTTTTCTGGGGTACTCCACGCCGACAACCCTCAAAAACAACTGCTCCTTGCTGTTCTGCACGAGCAGAAAGTCCGTAATCTGTTTAATGTAGGGGTATACGCGCCGCAGGAATGGTGCGTTCATAATTAGTTTCTCGACGTACCGCCACAGGCCCCTTCCGACAACGCTGGCCAATATCACTCCGACGATGACGACGACAATAAGCGCGATGATAAAACCAGCGATTGAGCCCCAGCCGTCGACCCAAAATCCTTCCCAGACCTGTCTTGCGGCTTCATTGTTCCAGTCCATGCCCTTGAGCTTCATCGTCAGCCAGACAAGAGCCCAATTGATGTGGACACTGATATTATTCTGGATGAAATTATAGCCCCAGATGAATATCCATATGGTCAGAATGGTCGGCAACAGTACCGCCAGACCACGCAGAAAGTAGCTTTTGAAACGACTTGTCAGGCGCATATCTTTAACAACATTCCTTTGCTGTAAATGTTTGAAAAAACGCTGTTTTTAGGCCCAAAATCGCTTTCTTGGCGCAAAAACCGAGCCCTTAACCAGAACATAACACCTTAACGAAAAGTGGAGTTGTCGTCAATAGAAAAGTCTTTTGGCAAATGTGCTCCGGCCAAATGTATAACAACCCCCGGTAGTGAGCCGAAGAGCCATAAAGCACGGTGAAATAGAGCCAGAGCAGAAGCACGACCTGCTATATCTTCCTGCGTTCCAACTGCCACGAAAAACCCTATCAAAACGTTTTCCCAAATCCCTAAACCCCCGACACTTACCGGCACAGCCCCAATCATCCAGGCTACCGGGAAAAATACAAAATAGTACTTAGCCGGACACTCTATCCCAAGATTTTTACCTATTAACAGCATCCCCGCTATAAGAACACCCTGGCAGAGAAAAGAAAGAAAATAGGCCAGGATAAAGGCCATCTTATGATTCCAGTAGATAATCATGGCTTTATGGGATTTTTTCAGTATTGCCGCACCGCTTTGCAGAACAAAAGCAAACCCCTTTCCAAGCAATGCTCTTGTTTTAGGATTAACCAAAAAGCACAGGAATACGAATAAAATCACCCCCGCAATTATCGCAAAGATCCACCAATACCCGCTTATTTTGCCAACTAAGCTTGGCTCACCGCCGTTTTGCCCGGAGACCGTCAGCCTTTGTCCTTCGACGGGTATAAGCCAATAACAGGCAGCGGCCATTAATATCATACTGGTTATGCCAACGAAACGGTCAACAAATACGCTTAACACTGCTTCAACTTTCTTATCTGTGTGAGCAGTCGCGTATCCTGCCCGGACAAAGTCACCCCCGACAGCACTGGGAAGGCAGTTGTTATAAAATATACCAAGAAAATGTAAACGAAACGCTGCCCAGTAGCTGATCTTTATGGATTGAACACGCAATAGTAAAAGCCATCTCGATACGAAAATAAATTGACTCGCAAGCCATGCCCCTAAAGCTAAAAGAACTACCCAAACATTCAAGGTGAAAAGCTTTTCACTGACTTCGCGCAGATCTACTTTATGAAATGCCCAATACAACGCTGCGCCGGCCACAGCGAAACGTAATATGTAAGAGACATATTTGAATTTTTTCGATTTAGCCAACTGGCGTCGCCCAAAACAAAAATACTTGTTTTCACGGATAATAGCGGTTAGATTGCCTTTTGGCAAAGGAAATTAAGGTTTATATACGGAGACAAACAGTTGGCGGCGGACAAAAAGACAATCGAAGAAGGTGAAGATTTCACACCGAGGTTCGACGCCAACGGCCTGCTCGCTGCAATAGCCCAGGATGCAAAGACCAATGAAATCCTGATGGTTGCCTATATGAATGAAGAGTCGCTTAAACAGACCATCGAAACGGGCTTTGCAACATATTACAGCCGGTCGCGCAAGAAGCTGTGGAAGAAAGGGGAACAATCCGGCCACATCCAGAAGGTCGAGCAGATACTCGTTGACTGCGACCAGGACTGTATTGTTCTGAAGGTCAGTGTTGATGCCGGCCAGTGCCACGTCGGGTATCAATCGTGCTTTTATCGCGCCGTCGAGACAGACAATCCCCGAAAACTGCGATTTGTCGCAAAAAAGAGCTACGACCCCCAAAAAACTTATAACGACAAAAAACCGAGGTAGGCTTTGATTCATAACCCTCCTTTTTGAAGAAGGTTACAGCAGATTTCCTAAAATCATCCATTTGAAAACAGGAATTGTCCCGAAATTACCTTGACTTTTCTGCGTTAATGGTCTAATTACCCCGTCAGGAAGGAACATAAATGATGAGGGTAATTCCGTGGAGCTTTTTCACGCGCCCACGATTCGTTACCACCTCGAAAGCGGAAGATACCCCAAATGTACTTAATCTTAATTGGAAAGGAGGAACTGTCATGGAAAGGAAGAAACCGGAGTTGTTGTTGCTTTCTGCAGTTATGTTATTGTTTGGTGTTGCAGGTATAGCATTCGGTGACTGGGACGAGGGTGACCCGAACAAGATGCACTACCCGCAGTTGCCGAAACAAGGCGGCTGGGATGTAGCTGTGTTTTCAGAAGGGTCGATATGGCTGGCTGACGATTGGCAGTGTTCGAGAACCGGCCCGGTAAGCGATATTCACTTCTGGGTCTCGTGGAAGGCGAATAATGTCCAGCCAATCAGTGGTTTCGCAGTCCGCATCTGGTCGGACGACCCGTGTGGACCAAGCGGCTGGTCAGAGCCGAATCAGTTGCTGTGGGAGCAAGATTTCTACCCCGGCGACTTCACGGTCCGCGATATGAACGATGATTTACAGGGATGGTTTGACCCTTACCACTCCGAATGGAACCAGAATGACCATACCAAGTGGGCTCAGGTCAATATCACCGACATCAACAATCCATTCATTCAGCAAGAAGGCGAAGTCTATTGGCTGATGATTGACATGGGGGGCGCTGGAACAATAGGCTGGAAGGAGTCGGGCAGCCCACACTTCCGCGACGATGCGGTCTACTATAAAAGCAACAACTGGCTCGAGTTGCGTGACCCACTGACGCAGGATTCGCTGGACCTTGCGTTTGTGATTGACGGGCCGAACTTCGCCAAACCATTAGCATCACATACGAAATGGTCGCAGCCGCCCATTGAAATTGACCCGAACTCATATGAACCGAGGTATTGCGGCTGGGATGAAATGTCCTTGCTGATGTATCCGCCGTCCCCACACGCAAGCTGGACAATCGTTGCAGATGACTTCCGCTGCCTCGGCAATATGCCCGTAACAAGCATCCACTGGTGGGGCTCCCACATCGGCTGGGACGGAAATGAACCACCACAATCGCCATCATCAGGGACTGAAGAATGGCGTATCCGATTCTGGAGTAATGCCGCTGCTGATACGAATGTCCCGTACAGCCGGCCGAAGAAGATGCTTCAGGAAATCAGATTTCCAGAGCAGAGGGTCCAAGTCGAAAAGGCCGGTATCGACAATTCCCCAAGGCCCCAAGACTCCGACGAGACGTGCTTCCAGTACTATGTTGATTTGGAACCAAACGAGGTCTTTTGGCAAAACGATTTCAACGACAAAACTCAGGATGATACCTTCTGGATTAGCATAGAAGCTCTCGACCTAAATTCGGTTTGCTCGTACCATTGGGGCTGGAAAACCCGACCATGGCACTGGATGGACGACGCTGTAACATTGGTTGTCGATGTGAATACAACGTTAGGGACAGTTGTTGACCCGTGTACCAACCAAATCACACCGATTAAATACCAGGGAGAAAGTTTCGACGTATCGTTTGAGCTTAACACCGACCCGAATTACATCAAGTGGGAGCAGCTATATACGGGCATCCGCCACTGGTCGCACTACGAAGATGAGCCATCGATGGCCACAGCCTCTGAAAAACTGAAAAAGTGGGAGCAACTGCCCGACCCCAACTGGTCGGGTCTGCACTGTCACGACTCGGGCAGCGATGGTTACTATTCCTGGATTACCTTAGCAGACGACTGGCATTGTGAAGGCGGCGAGGTAACGGACCTGCATTGGTGGGGCAGCTATGAAAACCGTGGAAGCGGCATCGACCACTTCCACCTCAGCATCCACGAACCTAATGCACAGGACCCATGCCTATGCCTGCCCGGACCGGAAGTCTGGGGAGCCGATGTTCCGTTTAGCTCGCTTACCGAGGTAGATACCGGAATGATACAAGCTACGGGACACACAGTGTATCTTTATGAGTATGACTTAGATACCCCGTTCGAACAGGTTGAGGGCCAGTACTACTGGTTCGATATCACGGCCTATGCGGTAGACCCGTGTAACCCTGCTTTATGGTATTGGCAGGAAAATGCGCGTCATTTCACACCTATTCTCTGCCCGGCAGTGTCGGGTGGAGGGCCTGACGCTAACTGGGTTCCGCTCGACTGGCCGTTTTACGGCTACAGCGATATGGCATTTGTGATTACCTCAACAGATGAGGTAAACGAGCCTAACGACCATCTTGTAGCCGATGACTGGCGGTGCCTGCGCAGAACACCTGTAACAGCGCTTAGCTGGTGGGGTTCATATATCGGTTATGGGTATGAGGCAGGTAGTACGGGTCCATTTATGCCTCTGCCGGTGGCGCCCAATAGATTCAACCTGCGTATCTGGACGGATGTGTCCGCAGGTGCAGACCCCTGCTATTCATACAGCCATCCCGGCGAGGTAATCTGGGATTATAACGCAGTGAAATATGACGAGGTACTTGTGGGATATGACAAGTATCCACATGGAGAGCCGAATGAGCCGGTCTTCAGGTACTCGGTAAAGCTTCCAGAAGACAAATGGTTCCAGCAGCCCGACTACAACGAAGTGTTCTGGCTGAGCGTTCAGGCCATTTATGAAATCGCAGATCCGCCATACCTCTGGGGCTGGACGAATCATCAACACGTGTTTAACGATGATGCGGTCCAGGGACATGAAGATATAGTCTCAGGCTGGGTTTGGGATGAACTGAAGGACCAGACCGGAGCAAGTGAAGATATGTCGTTTATGCTGTTTACCGACCCGAATGAATGTTCAAACTGTGCTAACTACAATCGCGATGCAACAGTCAACTTCTTCGATTACGCGGAATTTGCAAATGAGTGGTACTGGAGCGGTCCGGCCGGCGGTTACAACAATGGCGACCTGAACTGCGACGGCACCGTTGACCTCTATGACCTGGACATCTTCTGCCAGCAATGGCTGCAGTATTGTCCGTAAAGACAACGCGTTTTGACGTTCCAAGGCTGTGGGTTTTTTGCCCACAGCCTTATTTTTTTGGGCATAAAAAAACCTTTTTCATATACTAACGAGCAATGGTTTTCAGTCGTATAGGCGCACAATCGATTGACAGACTCCTTTCGAGAAGAGGCTGATGCTCGAAAATACGCTGCTAAGAGTCAGATTCAATCGCGGCAGAAAAGACGTGCTGCCGCTGATATACGAGAAGTACAAGCACGAGCTTGTGACCCTGGCGGCAGCTCTTTTATATGATAAATCGAGGGCCGAAGACGCCGTTCACGACGTGTTCGTCTCGCTGCTCGAACCGCACAGACAACTGAAAATCAGCCGGACACTGAAAGGTTACCTGGCAACGGCGGTCGCCAACAAGGCAAGGACTAAAAATAAAACAGAAGCGAATCGTCAGGTCGTTTCTGCTGAAAACGTGGGACCTTTACGAGATGGTTCGTCCGGCCCGGATTGCCGGGTTATCTTCGGTGAGCAGAAACGT
>Ga0315554_1000458_pt1 | contig 24178 bp, 24 predicted proteins | sample SalMarSW160370MG_FD_202114 | JGI IMG/M metagenome (GOLD analysis project Ga0315554, IMG submission 202114) | Salt marsh sediment microbial communities from the Plum Island Ecosystem LTER, Massachusetts, United States - Salt Marsh Sediment SW1603-70 ...
GTGCTGAACAACTTGATGTTGATGATTTTAAGAAATTATCAAAATATGTTTTCAAAAAGCCGAACATAGAATAATTCTTTTTTATCCTAATTATTGTATAATGCATAAAATAAAATCTTTTGTACGTAACCTTAAAGCTTTTGATCTAGTAGTCGTTGTTTTTTTTGTCTTCCTAATTCTTATAAACATTATATTCCTGAATAGAATTGATCACTGGTTATTTTTTATCCTAATTGATTCGGCAATAATACTTTTCGCATTTGCACTAGGATATTTTGAAGGGAAATATTCGAATAGATTTTGGCGCATAATACATTACTGGTATATTGCTCCATTAATACTTTTCACATTTAAAGAACTTTATTATTTGGTTCACCCAATTAGAGTGAAAGACTATGATCAGCTTTTTATAAAAATTGATCATTGGCTGTTCGGGGTAAACCCTACACAATGGCTTCACCAGTTTGCTAATCCCGTATTAACGGAAATACTACAAATTGTATACGGGCTCTTTTATTTCCTTCCGATCATTCTTGCCCTTGCCCTTTTAAGAAATAAAAGATACCTGGCAGTAGATTTTGCGGCATTCTCAATTATCTATGGATTCTTTCTTTCGTATTTAGGCTATTTTGCGTTGCCCGGCGTAGGTCCGCGTTTTACACTTCATAATTTCCATTTAATTAATATAGAACTCCCTGGAATTTGGCTCACAAATTTTTTGAGGGAGCTTGTTAACATTGGCGAATCAATCCCCGCAGGAACACCAAATCCTGCAGCAGTAGTTCAAAGAGATGTTTTTCCAAGCGGGCATACCATGATCACATTAATCGTAATTTATCTTTCTGTTAAATTGAAAAGCCGTTCAAGATATTTTCTTGTTCCGGTAGGTACACTATTGATTTTTGCAACAGTTTATTTATGGTATCATTATGTTATAGATCTTATCGGCGGATTAATTTTTATGATCTTTTCTCTCTGGTCGGGCAAGTATATTTTTAATTGGTGGCAAAGGAAAGTCGGTGCAAAAGAATTTGAATATGGAAAGTACTGAGATTAGTATTGATAACTTTGTATTGAGTAAGTTATACAATGTAATGAAATAATGTTGTTTTATTGCTCTATTGTTACAAGTTTTTTAAAAATATAAAAATATCCGCCGAAGGCGGATCAGCCTTTGGCTGAAAGCAATTTAACAATTATAATCTATAGTAGAAAAACAAACTTCTGGATAAAAATGATTTCAAGTAATACAGATAAAAAAATACAAGTTAGAAGAATATTTGAATCAATTGCTTACAGGTATGATCTTTTAAATCACCTGTTAAGTTTTGGTACCGACTATTACTGGCGAAAGAAAGCGTTAAAATTAACTCATCTTTCAGAAGATTCCATTTTGCTGGATGTTGCTTGCGGCACCGGGGATTTCGCTATTGAAGCAAATAGGCTAGGAGTCAAAAATATTTTCGGTGCAGACTTTTCGATAAATATGCTTAGAATTTTTAATAAAAAAAGTGAATGGATTATTGGAAGAAATGTTCAAATGGTTGCGGAAAATATTCCATTGAAAAACGAATCTGTTACAAATGTAATTGTTGCTTTCGGTGTAAGGAATTTTTATGATATCCAGAAAGGTTTCGGTTCATTTTATAATATTCTAAAGGAAAACGGGAAAGCAACTATTTTAGAATTCCGGATCCCCTCAAATTTTTTATTTAAAAGATTGTACAAATTTTATTTCAAAAAGATTCTCCCGGTTATCGGGGGAATAATTTCAGGGGATCGGGATGCATATAATTATCTCCCAAAATCAGTCGAAGAATTTGATGAAAAAATTGATCTTGAAAAACTTCTCTTAAATTCCGGTTTTAAAAAAGTAGAAAAGTTCGATTTAACCTTCGGGATTGCCCGGACAATAATTGCAACTAAATAACGGAATTGTTACTTATTTTATATTATAATAAACAAGATTTTCCGAACCAGTGCTTGTCGAATCGGCAAAATTTATTTCACCTCTTGTAAAAACATCTAATAAGAGTTCGTTACCCTGCCATTTTACCGCACCAACAACTGCTACAAACCATCCGTAAGCTGTTACGGTTTGCTTTGCTTGAGTAAGCGGGTTTATAAGTGAAAAATTATATTGTATTTTTACAGCAGGTTTTGTTACAGTACCAGACTGTAGATTGAGTGCTATATTTTCATTACCTAAATATGCTGCCTCAACATCAACGACCGTAAATGTAATTCCCTGCTCCAGGTTGACTTTAAATACCGGCCAGGTTTTTCCATCCTGTAATGGTGAAGAGAGAAGCAGCAATTCTTGATCAATTTTAAGATAAGGCAGATAGGCAATAAATTCAGGCGGAAGATTTTCAGAGAACCCGGCTGTATCTAAAAAGTAATAAGAACCCATATCTGATTTTCTAAATAAAGAAGTATAAACAGTTGTAGAGCCATTGGAAGTTAGCGAATCAATTTGCATGATATCATAAGTAATCCCATTACCCCCCGGTTCAGGTGCGCTTTGATATCTTGAATCTCTTGTTCCGGTTATTTGCTGGTTGGCTGAATCGGTTCTTTCAAAATTATACATATAATTACTTCCTACTGTAGATGGGAAATAATTGCTGTTATCGGTAGGGGTATTACCGGCACTAACAGAATTATCATTTTTTTTACATGAACTGATGATAAATGAAAATATTAATAAACCTAAAACAGATATAATAATTTTTTTCATAAATTTTCCTATAAAGTTAAAATTCTACTTAAATTTTTAAAGGCTTTTGAACGATGACTGATTTTATTTTTCTCATCTAAAGATAGTTCCGCCATAGTCTGATTATATCCATCCGGGACAAAGAAAGGATCGTAGCCAAATCCATTTTCACCTCTTGGCTCTTTAATTATGGTTCCTTTTACTTCACCGTCTGCAATCTTATAATTCTTCCCGTCAAAATATACTGCATAACATATATATTTGGCATGATGCGGCTCATTAAATTTTTCCAGTTCTCTTATCAGCTTCCTGTTATTATCCTCATCATTAGCCCCTTTACCGGCATACCTTGCAGAAAAAACTCCCGGTGCTCCATACAATTGTTCAACAGATAATCCCGAATCATCACTAATAGAAGGTATTCTATATTTATTAAATACTTCGGTTGCTTTTATTTTGGCGTTTTCTTCAAAAGTATTCCCTGTTTCTTCAATTTCCGAGAAATCATTAAGATCAAGCAGGGAAATTAATTCAAAATCAATTTCTTTAAATATTTTTTTTACTTCTTTAATTTTACCTTTATTCTTTGATGCAAAAATTATTTTTCCTTTCATTTAAAAATTACCTCACTGAGTGCATAAAAAATTGCCATTGAACTTGAAAAAACCGCAGTGATCCCAAATTTCCATTTTACCGGAACTTTATTTATTATCAAATAATTAATTGGTAATGTAAAAAAGAAACTATAAATAAATGAATCCAGCCCGACTCTTAACAAATCCCAGTTAATTTGGTTGAAATTTCCTTTGAATAAATTTAATACTAACAAATGTCTTGCAATCCAAAGAGGATTAAAATATAAAGTAAACAAGACTGTGCTAAAAATTTTTGTATAAACATCATCTTTATAAAATTTTCTGCTAAGCCATTTTAAATAATTTGGAATTTCAAATGCATAAACCAAACCGCCCAAAAACAAAATCCCCACTAGTCTTTGAACGGAAAAATCATTTATAATTAAGGCAGCAATTGTATCCCCGATGGAATAGATTAAAGCGCCCTGAAGAATATTTCTTTTATTTAAAAAAAGTTTGATAATAAATTAAGAGTTAAAGATTAAAAATTATTATTTGAAATTAAAACTTTCTAAGATATAAAAAATGAACTAAACGAGTAAAATTATCTTTTAAATCTTTGAATCCGTCTTTATTCTTTTGCAATTCCCGAGAAAGAACTTTTAGGGACAACTTTTGTAATTTTGTAATTTAATTAAATCCCCATGTTGCTTAAGGTGTGAATTATAATGTTTATGGATTCCGAAAGTTCGGGATGTTTCGTTTCAAAATTCATTGTTGAATCTCTTAAATTTTCTACAAGGTTTTCCTTTTCTTCTTTGGATGTATCTTCCGAATTTTCAAGGAAGTTATTTAAATCATCCATTAATTTTTTCAGATTTTCTTTAAGATTTTCATCTATATTGTTTTTACTGTTCAATTTTTGGTTAAAATTTTCTAATTCCTTCTGCAATTGTTTTTTATTCATAAAATTCTCCTGAAAACAAAAATTTATCTTTCACAATTTAATTATCAATAATGTCAACTTCAAAATAACCTTTTATAAAAAATTTTCGGTTAAAAATTTTTAATAAATTATTGCAGCCTATGCAGAGAAATTATATCTTTCATTTTAAGTTGCCGAAACAGTTGTTAAGAGGGATAAAACAGATTCACCAATCATTAAATTAAGCCGGAAGTTTTTAAGTCCATTTTTTGATATTTGAAATACTAATATAAATAAGATTAACACTTGCGGAAGATTACTTTTTACTCTGTTTGTGATAAAAATTAATCGTAGTTACAAATATAAATCATATTTTTCAATAAAAAATTGAGATGCTTTATCTACTCTTATAACCTGGCTGTTGAGGATTACGGGATGTTTCCTTACGGATACAGTATTTATCAATTAGAAAAAATAATAAGTGATAAAAAGCATATCTTGGTTGATTTCCGTTGCATTAATTCTTTAGTGCAATGATTAAGATCAAACCGGTTTATTATTTAGATTGTCTAAATAACAATCTAGTCTCTATTGATAAAAATACATTTGGTAAAACAGTAAATAAGGGTAAAAAATTAATTAACTTACTCAAATAATATAACGAATTTTCTAAATGCCATTCTTTATAAAGGCAAAAAACAATGTTAAAATTTAAATTAAATTTATTCTACACAACAATAATAATCATAATTTCAATCCTATTTTTTTCTGCGAACAAAACTAATGCACAGTATTTTGGACAAAATAAAGTAAACTATACCGACTTTAATTTCAAAGAATTACACACAGAACATTTTGATATATATTATTATCCCGAAGAAATAGGCGGAATTAAATATGCAGCCGAGATGGCTGAACGCTGGTATACTCGACATCGATTGATTTTTGAAGATACATTAAATGGAAGACAGCCGCTTATACTTTATAATAGTTTTCCGCAATTTTCAGAAACTAATGTAACACAAGGAATTATCGGGCAGGGAACCGGCGGATTCACGGAACCTCTTTTAAGAAGAATTGCAATGCCTTTTGCAGGTCCTCTAAAAGAGACCAATCATGTGATTGGACACGAACTAGTCCATGCATTTCAATATGATATAACCGGAAGGCATAATAAAGGCGGATCAAATGCTAATATGCCGGCATTAGAAAGACTTCCGTTGTGGTTTGTTGAAGGAATGGCTGAATACCTTTCTTTAGGCCCCGATGATCCGTTTACATCTATGTGGATGCGGGAAGCTGCTTTGAAAAAGCTTCCGGATATTTCCGATCTAGATAATCCCAAATATTTTCCATATAGATACGGGCAGGCTTTATTATCGTATATCACGGGTAAATGGGGTGATCGAATTTTGGGTAAACTTTTAAGAACAGCAGGAATGTCCGGGGATATTGATAAAGCTATCGATAGTGTACTTTTAATATCAACCGATTCCCTTTCCACCGAATGGCATAAAGCTCTTCATAAACAATATGATTCATTATACAACGTAACATCAAGACCATCGGATTACGGGAAAGTTTTAATTAAAGGAAACGATGAAGAATCACAGCTAAATGTCTCTCCCGTTTTAAGCCCTGATGGAAAAAATTTAGTCTTCTTCTCATCAAGAAATCTTTTTTCTATTGATATTTTTCTGGCTGATGCAGAGACAGGTAAAATTAAAAGAACCATTTTTAGCACTGCTTTAAATGCACACCTTCAATCTCTGGAATTTATAAACTCAGCAGGAGCGTGGGATTCAAGTGGAACCAGGTTTCTCTTTTCAGCCGTGGAAAAAGGTCGTCCGGTACTTTCTATTTTAAATATTAAAACAGGGGATATCGAACATGAATTCCGTTTCCCCAAAATAGGGGAAATATTTGATCCCTCATGGTCTCCTGATAATAAATATATCGTGTTTTCAGGCTTAAGTGATGGTTTATCAAATCTATTTCTTTATAATTTAGCCACCGATAGTCTAACTAATCTTACAAATGATGCATATGCAGAACTTCAACCTTCATGGTCACCGGACGGAAAAAAAATTGCATTTGTTACGGATAGATTTACTACTAACCTTTCCAATTTAGATATCGGTAACTACCAGATTGCTTTAATGGATTTTCAAACAGGAAAAATAGATTCGCTTCCTAATTTTGATAATGCAAAAAATATAAATCCGCAGTGGACACCTGACGGCAAGGGTATTTATTTTATTTCTAATAGAAACGGAATCAGCAACCTTTATAAGCTTGATTTATCTACAAATGAAATTAGCCAGATTACTAATTTATACGGAGGAATAAGCGGTATTACATACATTAGCCCTGCTATTTCTGCAGCACGGAATTCCAATAAAATAGTATACAGCGTTTATGAAAAAGGGAAATATAATATTTATTCCATAGATTCGGCAGCGGTTCTTTCATCCCATAATCCCTTAACAGAATTTCCCAAATTTGATCCGGGCGTTCTGCCGCCGCAAAACAGGGATGGAAATGACCTCGTAGTAAAAAATCTTCAGAACCCGGAAATTGGTTTTCCAAATGACTCAACATTTACATACTCAGGATATGATGCTTCATTATCGTTAATCGGGGCTACACAAATAAACGCTGGCGTTGGTCAGGATATATTCGGGACCTATGTTGGAGGCGGTGTGTCTTTATACTGGAGCGATATGCTTGGAAATCATAATCTCATAACAGGTCTTCAAGTTCAGACATTGGGATCATTCAAGTTTACGGATATTTCTGCTTTAGTCGGGTATTTTAATACTGCACATAGATGGAATTACGGCGGCATTATTGAGCAAATGCCCTATAACTATTATTATTATTCCACAGGCTACGGCAATGTTAATAATGAACCTGCATATATTCAGCAGCAGTATTTAATCCGTCAAACCAGCAGAGGTGCTACAGGAATACTTTCATATCCCTTCAGCAGGAATATGAGAGTAGAATTCTCCGGAGGATACAGCAATATTACTTTCTTAAATGAAGTTCAAACAACTGCTATTTCTCTTAATACAGGTCAGATATTGATTAACAATACGCAGGATCAGTCAGGCGGACCGGCGCTAAATCTTGGAAATGCCGGTGCGGCTTTGGTTTTTGATAACAGTTTTTTCGGAGCAACTGCTCCACTGATCGGTGAGAGATACCGGCTTGAGGTTGATCCTACTTTCGGTACACTAAATTGGTATGAAGTTTTAGCAGACTACAGGCATTATATTATGCCGATAAGACCTTTCACTCTCGCAGGAAGAATTCTTCACTTCGGAAGATACGGAAAAGATGCTCAAGACAGTTTATTAAGTCCTCTGTATTTAGGCTACCCCGGTCTTGTTCGCGGCTATGACAACAATTCATTCGGTGCCGGTGAAGTTTCGACCGATCCTTCATACTACAATAATTTATTTAACAGGCTTATAGGGAGCAGATTGTTAATAGCTAATTTCGAGCTCCGGTTCCCTTTGTTAGGAGTTTTTGGAATCGGCAGCGGTTATTACGGATTTTTACCTATCGATTTCGGAGTATTTTATGATGCAGGGTACGCCTGGTCTGCAGGTCAAAAGATTAGAATTTTTACTGGAAATAATAGGGCTGTAAGCAGCTATGGATTGGTTTTTAGAATGAACTTATTCGGTTTTGCCGTTGCTGAAGTTGATTATGTTCATCCTAATGACAGACCGGATAAAAAATGGTTATGGCAGTTTAATTTCACGGAAGGTTTTTAATATATTTTAATTGCCTATCTATGTAGGGACAAGTCGCGACTTGTCTCTACTTTATTTAACTTTCAGTTTCAGCCGCCAGCTTTTTCATTTCAGCCTCCGCCCTGCTGAGCTCAAGTCCATGTCCTTGCTGTCCTGTTTCCGCTTTCCTTAATAAGTATGCAAAAATAAGTCCTAAAATTCCAAGGATTGAAAATATCCACATTCCAAGATTATACCCGCCGGGGTTTGCTGCACTTGCTCCTCCATAATCATTTGCAGCACCAATAATTAAGGGTAAAAGCATCATACCTATTTGCTGAATCAACGTCATCAGTGCATACGCAGATCCTAATCGCTTCTCTTCCACAATATATGCAACTGAAGGCCACATTACTGCAGGAATTAATGAGAATGCAACTCCCATCATAATTACAGGAACGTAAAGCGAAATATTGCTGTAAGCCATCAAAAGATAAACAGGTAAAAGCAGAATTGAACCTATCGTCATCAGCAATGCACGCCGCCCGATAAAATCTACTAGCAATCCTATAATAGGAGTAGCAAACATTGCGGACATGGGTAAAGCAGAAATCATCAAACCTGCTGTTTGACGGGATAAATGATGACTTTCCATGAAGAATTTAATTGCAAAAGTTCTGAAAGGAAATATTGCCGAATAAAAAGTAACACATAATAATGTTATATACCAAAACGATTTACTAAATTTAAAAATAGACTTGAGGTTTAATTTATCAACAGCTCCCCCTCCCCCTAATACAAATTTCTTTTCCCCTGAAGACTCAACAAAATAATACATTAGAATTCCCAAAAAGGATAGAATGCCAATAAAGGCGGCTGCATATAAAGGACCTGAATAACCACCGCTGTATAAACCGGGAAAGATTGAAGGAGAATTATCAACAGCCACTGTACCGCTGCGTGCAAAAAATAGATTTAGTCCCATTGCAAAACTTAATTCTTTTCCCTTATACCATTTTGCAATAGCAACTGTAATTGCTACTATTAAAGGCTCCGACCCGATTCCTAGCAAGAATCTTCCTGCAAGCATTACATACAAATTCGAAGAAAACGCAACCAAAAAACCTGAAATTGTACATATAGTTGCAAAAATAATTGCCGATTTTTTTGTTCCCCATTTATCTACTAATATACCTCCAAATACCAAAACTATAATCGCAGCCAGGCTATAATAAGAGTATAATTGCCCTATTTCAAGATCTGTAAAATGAAGCGAGGTCTTTAACTGATCTGCGACCAATGAAATTGAATCGAACACATAATAATTGCCGAACATAGCGATGCTTACAAAAAGAAGAACCATCCACCTGTAAAAGGACGTGGGTTCTTTCTTATCGATTACTAAACCTGGATTGATTGCTGACATTATTATCCTGTTATTTGTTTAACTCAACAAGCTGTTTTGCAAATTTAGGTCCTTTTGCTCCGTCTTCATGTTTGAAAAAGATGAAAGCTTCTTCCCAATTTTGTTTTATTATTTTATTACTCCATTTCTTTATTTCATTTTTTGAATAATCACTTTTTCTTAACCTTAAATATCCCTTGCTTGCAGTGCTAATAATATCTATATCCGTTTCCTTATCGGTTTCAGAAAGACAAATTGCATAATTTTTTTCATTAAGTAGAGAATAAAGATCATCTTCAAACCATGATTCATGCCTGAATTCAAAAGCTGCACTAATACTTTTGGGCATAAAATTTATGAAATTTTGAAACAACTCCATATCCTTTTTAAAGTTAGGCGGGAATTGATATAAAATTATTCCCAGTTTATTTCCTAAAGATTTTATTGTATCAATGAAAAATTTATTGTCATCATTAACTTCCTTCAGCCTTTTAATATGGGTAATCCTTTGAGGAGCTTTAATTGAAAACCGGAAATCTTTTGGTACCTGCTTTTTCCATGTTTCCAAAACAGATTTTTGCGGAATATGATAGAAGGTATTATTTATTTCAACAGTAGAAAATTGTTCAGAATAAAAATTAAGCATCTTATCCGGCTTTATATCTTCAGGATAAAAATTCCCCTTCCATTCCTTATAACTATAACCGCTTGTACCAATATATAATTGCATATTAATTCTTTAAAAAATAAAAATTAAGATGAGAATTTAGAATGGAATAGTCAAATGAAAAAATTACTAACTGATTTTATAAATTCCTTTAAAACTGAGATGATTTTTCTTCATAATAAAATTGCGCAAACTAGGGATAAAATGTTTTACCCTAATATTTTCCTGAACCTTAAAGAACTGAAAACTAAAATTAAAATCCCAATTCCTAATAATGCTGTTGTTTCAGGAATTAATTGGAAGAATCCGTCTCCTTTTAAAATCACGCCCCTTAGAATTGTTATATAATACCGTAAAGGAATCAAATAAGTAATAGGTTGAATCCAGCCAGGCATATTTTCAATTGGAAATGCAAAGCCGGATAAAAAATTCATTGGGAGCAGGATTCCAAACATAGCGACCATCATCGCCTGTTGCTGTGTTTTGGATATTGTAGAAATAAATAATCCCAAGCCTAGGGAAGAAAGAACATATATAAGTGAGGCAAATATCAAATAAAAGAAATCACCTCTTATTCCTATTCCAAACCAGAAGACCATAACACCCATTACTAGAAATACATCAACAAAACCTAAAATTACAAAAGGTATGGTCTTGCCAATTATAAGCTGAGAAGGTTTAATCGGTGTAACAATTATTTGCTCCAAAGTTCCTATTTCCCGTTCTTTCACTATTGCCATCGCCATAAGGGTTGTAGTAATTATGGTGAGGATTAAACCCATTATCCCGGGAAGCATAAAATATCTTGTCTTTAGATCGGGATTGTACCACACTCTAAGCTCCGAAGTTATTGTGCCGCTTAATGATATTTTTATCCCCGCTTTATTCTGAGCTTGTATTAAAATATTTCGAGAATAGTTTGAAACAATGCCGGTTACATAACCAAAAGCTATCCCGGCTTTGTTTCCATCCGATCCGTCAAATAATGCCTGAATTTTTACCTGTTCATTCCTCTGTATTTTTTTTTCGAAATCATTTGGTATTACCAGTGCCCAAAGATCATCACCCTTATCAATTAGATTTGTAATCTGTTCATAGTTATCGGCATAATTATTAATTGAGAAATATCCTGAGCTTTGAAATTTTTCAATAAAATTCCTGCTCGTGACTGTTTTATCCTGATCAAAAACAACAGTATTAATATTATTTATATCGAGATTGGCAGCATATCCTAACAAGATTAATTGAAGCACCGGTGATATGAAAATTATACCTAATAATCGCGGATCTCTCTTTAATTGTAAAAATTCCTTTATAATAATATTTAAGATTATTTTAATCATACTAAACCTTCAAGGTTAGGGAAATCGATAAAAGATCTGTAACCTTGAAGGTTCTGATTAAACATCATCAAAAGATCTCCTTGGTTATTTACTTCCATAAACTCGATTCCGTTTTTCAAATGTAACCTTCAAGGTTAAGGTATCTGCAAGAGAGTGCACCCTTGAAGGTTCTTCACATACTTAGAACCTTCGAGGTTACATTCTGTTTTTCGAAATGCTAACCTCGAGGGTTACTGAATTACGCTATTTTATTTTTTCTATTAATTAGGGTTGCCAATGTTAAAAAGAACAATGAAAAAATTATCAAATAAATTAATTGCTGCCAGAATGCTTCTATCCCTACTCCTTTAAGTAATAAATCTCTTAAAACGATTATAAAGAATTTCACAGGTGTTATGTTTGTTAAAACCTGTATTACCGGCGGCATGCTTTCAATTGGGAACACAAATCCTGAAAGAAGAAAGGATGGCAGAAGTGAAACTAAAGCAGATAATTGAAAAGCAACCTGCTGTGAATCTGAAATTGATGAAATTAATATACCCAGGTTAAGACATGCAAAAAGAAATATAAACGTAGAGATAAATAATAGAAATACACTTCCTTTTATTGTAATGCCGAATAGGATATAACCGGCAAATAGAATAATTGATGCAATAAGAAGCGCAATTATTGAATATGGGATAGTTTTGCCAATCAATAGTTCAAGAGAAGATAGCGGAGATACATTTATTTGTTCAATTGTGCCTCTTTCCTTTTCTCTAACAATAGACATTGCTATAGAAATTACCGCTGTCATTATTAAGATCATTGAAATCAATCCGGGAATTAAATAAAGAGTAGAATTCAAATCCGGGTTAAACCAAAATCTTGGTTCTAGATTTATAGGAAGATATGCCTGCCTTCCCCTTACAGCTAATTCTTCTTGAGTTATTTTATATGAATAAGTTGCAGTAGCCGCACTCATATAATTTGATATTATAGATGCAGTATTTGCATCTATACCTGCAACAAGAATTTGAATCTTTGCATCTTTATTAGAATAAATATTCTTTGAAAAATCTTGAGGAAAAACTAAAACTACTTGTGCATCTCCGTCATCTAGAACTTCTCTTATTTTACTTTCGGAATTAATATGTCCGACAAGATCAAAATAGTTTGAACTTGTTAGACGGTTAATAAAGTCTCTGGTGTTTTCAGATTTATCACGATCATAAACAACCATTTTTATGTGGTGTACATCGAAATTGATTGCATATCCAAAAAGAATAAGAAGTACAAACGGAAATACAAAAAGAACATATAACATTCTTGTATCACGTTTTAACTGTCTAACTTCTTTTTTTGAAATAGCTAAAATTCTTTTAATCATTCTCTCAATATATCCTATAAGAAGTCAGTAGTCAGGAGACAGAAGACAGAATTGCTTTAGAATAAGCATCTAAAAGTTTACTAACTTCTTCTGATAAATTGGTTAAACCAGTATTGTCATTTACATATTTTAAATCTTTAGATAAGATTAAATAATATTTACATTCTTCCAACGAACCTTCTGAAATATTTAAAAATCTGACTTTATCATTTTTTCCTCTTTTCCTAAAACCTTCAGCAATATTTGCCGGAATTGAAACTGATGCTTTCCTAAATTGTTGAGTCAACCCATAAAGGTCGTCTCTTGGAAAATTCTTGGTAATCTTATATACTTCCAATACAAATTGATGAGCTTTTTGCCAGACAATTAAATCAGTAAACTTTTCAGATTTTTTCATTATTTCTCCAATTATTGTTTGTTAATAAATTATTTTAAGAGAATCTTCCTATGTTTTTACTGACTCCAGACTTCTGTCTTCTGACTCCTTCTTTTTCCTGCATCCCAAAATTAATTTTTTGCATCAAGCCGACTTCCTTTCAAGCAAATGTATAAACACATCTTCCAATGTCGGGACTATTCTGTCGATTCTTTTTACTGAAATTGAATTTTGATTTAATACATTTTTTATCTGGTCTTCATCTTTAAAGTTTTCATTAACAATTATATGAATTTGATTTCCGAAAATGGAAGTTTCATCAACATAATTTTCCTTTTCAAGTAATTCCATTGCATTTATTACATTCTCACATTCGATCTCAAGAATTGTATTTTTTAAGTAATTTGTTTTTAATTCCTTTGAAGTTCCGCCGGCAATTAATTTCCCTACATTTATCAACATAATATTGTTGCAGAATTCCGCTTCTTCAAGGTAATGTGTTGTTACAAGGACAGTTGTATCTTGTGCGGAAAGATCATTTATTAAGTCCCAGAACTTTCTTCTTGAAATTGGATCAACCCCGCTTGTGGGCTCATCTAGAAAAATGATACCGGGCTGATGAATTACCGCAGTCCCGAGCGCAAGTCTCTGCTTAATTCCGCCAGGTAATGAGCCGGTTAAAATTTTTTCTTTTCCTTCAAGGTTCGCAATGTTTAATACCCAATTCTTTCTTTGTTTAAACTCATCACCATACAGACCGTAAACACCGCCGAAAAAATTAATATTCTCTTCAACTGTTAAATCATTATATAAAGAAAAACGCTGCGACATATATCCAATATTTTTCTTCACTTTATCAGGTTGATTTTTTATACTAAATCCGCCTACAAGAGCATCGCCGGAAGTTGGTTCAAGGATACCGCAAAGCATTCTAATTGCTGTAGATTTTCCTGCACCGTTTGCTCCAAGAAATCCGAATATTTCACCTTTCTTTACATCGAAAGAGATGCCATCTACAGCAGTAAAATTGCCGAACTTTTTAGTTAATTTATTTACTTCTATACTGTTCATGTTATTCCAAAGAAGACAGAAATCAGGAGATTGAAGATAGAATTGCCTTAGAATAGGCATCTAAAAGTTTACTGACTTCTTCTGCTAAATTTGTTAAGACTGAATTATCAATTGTATATTCTAAATCTTTTGATAGGATAAGATAATATTTACATTCTTCCAAAGATCCTTCGGAGATATTTAAAAATCTAACCTTATCATTCTTACCTCTTTTTCTAAATCCTTCAGCAATATTAGCCGGTATCGAAACAGAAGCCCTTCTAAATTGTTGGATTAAGCCATAAGTTTCATCCTTGGGAAAAGTTTTTGTCAATTTGTAGACTTTAAGTACAAATTGATGAGCTTTTTGCCAAATAATTAAATCAGTAAACTTTTTAGATTTTTTCATTACTTCTCCAATTAATTATTATTTGTTAATAAATATTATTTGAAAGAATTCTCCTAAACTACTGACTTCAGACTTCTGACTTCCGACTCCTTTTAATAAATTTTCTTTCCGATTGCCTTCATTAATTTTACTTTAGCCAGTTGAAAATCGACAAGAGCATTAGTTAAATTTGTTTTTGACTGCAATAAAGAAACTTCCGCATCAATTAAATCAGTACTAGTTGCAACCTGCTGATTATACTTTTCCTGTGTGCTTCTATAATTCTCTTCACTTTGTTCAACTGATTGCCTGCTTACTGCAATTTTATCTACTGATCTTTTATAAGTTAAATATGTTTGGTACACTTCCAGTTCAATTGCATCATGTAATTGAGAGAGTGAAGTTTCTACCTGTATCTTTTGTTCTTCTGCTTGAGTAGCTTGAGAAGATGTATAGCCCCAATTCCACAAATCCCATTGTAACGAAACTCCAATATCCCAGGTATCTTTAAATTTATTTTCAGCGGGGATGATCCTCTGGTTAGGCTTACTGTAATAATAATCTCCGATTAAATAGATTGCCGGATACCATCCGCCGTTAGCGGCAGTAATTCCTTTTTCACTTGCTTTAACCCTGTATTCAAGTGATTTAAGATCATCCCGCTTTTCTTTTGATTGTTCGATTAAGTTTGACAAATTGTAATTTGTAAAGGACGTATCGATTGTACCGGGATTAATCCCCGTATTTTCTTCGAGCGGTAAACCAAGCAGCTTATTTAAATTAGAGCGAGCGATATCTATATTATTTTCCGATTCAATTAATTGCAGCTTTGAATTGGAATATTGAACTTCAAGCTTTAAAAGATCATTTTGAGTTGCCAAACCGCTTTTTAGAAAATTTTTTGTGTCATCGAGATGTTTTTTTGTTAGCCTTAAATTCTCTTCAATTAATTTTTTAATCTGTTCAGCTTTATAATAATTCCAAAAAGCATTTTGAATATTAAAGGCAACATCATTTATATTTTTCTTGTACTCATAATTACTAGATTCATAATTATACTCTGCGGCACTCTTTAAAGACAACAGCCTAAAGCCGGTAAATAAAGGCTGCTGTAATGATAATTTCAAATTGTAATTATCCAGGATTACAGGTGATATTTGAATCGGACGAGGTGTTAAACCGGGAATTGAAACTTCAAACGGCGGAATGTTACTTAATCTTTGATAAGTAGCTTGAAATTTTAACAAAGGTAAAAGCTGGGAATTTGCCTCGGTTATTTTCGCTTCTGTACCGGACATTTTAGATTTTGAAATCTTAAGATCTTTGCTGTTATCAATCCCGAGTTGAATAGACTGATCTAATGTTAAAATTCTTGTAGTTAAATCTGTAGTTTCACTTTGAGCAAAAACATCCGGTATCAACAGGACAGATATAAGAAAGATAAAAACAAAAAATCGTCTCATAAAATATAACCTTACGTTTATTTTTTCATCCATTTATTGTTCAGCAGCTTTTTCAGAAACTAAATAAATAAAAACATTCTCAAGCGAGGCAGAAATAAGCCTATGACTGATTATCTCAACTCCATTATTCTTCAAAACTCTTTCAAGAATTTTATATTCACTATCATAATTGTTAACCATTACATCTATTCTATCACCAAACATTTGGACTTCATACCCAGTTTCCTTTTTCACAATATCATAAGCTTTTCTTACTTTGCTGCATACAATTTCGATAACCTGCTTATTGATTGAAGCTTTTACTTTTTGCGGAGTATCGAGACTAATGATTTCACCGTTATTCATCAAAGCAACTCTATTGCACCTTTCGGCTTCATCCAAATATGGAGTTGTCATAAAAATTGTTATTTCTTCTTTTAATAATCCTGAAAGGATTTTCCAAAAATCTCTTCTTGAAACAGGATCAACTCCTGTTGTGGGTTCATCAAGAAAAATAATTTTAGGACGATGGATTAAACTGCATGCAAGTGCAAGCTTTTGTTTCATCCCGCCGGAAAGATTATCTGCCAGCCTGTTTCTAAATGGAGTTAACCTTGTAAATTCCAATAATTCATTTCTTCTATCTTCATAATCACTTACTCCATGTATGTCTGCAAAAAATTCTATATTTTCATCAACAGTTAAATCGCCATACAAACTAAATTTTTGAGAAAGATACCCAATTTCATTTTGAATTTTCTTCCTGTTTTTCGTAACATTTTTTTCTAATACAGATGCAAAACCGGAATCGGGATTAACAAGTCCGCATAAAATTCTTATTGTTGTAGTTTTACCTGCACCATCGGGACCGACAAGTCCAAACATTTCACCTTTGGAAATCTCAAATGATATACCTTTTACTGCTTCAATATCATCGTAAGATTTTTTAAGGTTTTCTATTTTAATTACATTTTGCATATTGTCACAATTCTTACCAGAAATGGAACGCAGATTTTTATGATATTTATAATTTTTTATGATCTTAACAAATCCTAATTGATCATAATAATCAGTGTTCGATTAAAACTTAATTATAGATGAATAACTGCGTCCGCAGGCATCCCGGGTTTCAATTCAAAGTCAGGATTTTTTATTTCAATCTTAACCGCAAAAACCAATTTTGTTCTTTCATCTTTGGTCTGAATATTTTTTGGTGTGAATTCAGCTTCGGGAGAAATATAAATTACCTTTCCTTTATAAATTTTATTTTTATAAGTATCGGAAGAGACATCGGCTTTTTGTCCCAACTTTATTTTACCAAGATCTTCTTCCGAGATATAAATAACCAGCTTAACAGTATTCAATTCGGAAATCTTAAAAAGCGATGAAAGCATTGAAACAGTTTCACCCTTCTCAACATATTTTTGAACAATGAAACCATTTAAGGGAGAAACAACATAAGAATCACTAATATTTTTTTTCAACAAATCAACTGCAGCTTTTTGCTTGTCTAAATTTGCTTTAGCTTGTTTAATTTCTTCAGGCCTGGCAAAATTTTTCATTTTCATTAAGTTTTCTTGAGCAGAATTTAGTTGCGCTTGAGTTAATTCATGTTTCGCCTGTGCATCTTCAAATTGTTTTTTTGTTATGGTCTTTGAACTATATAATTCCTTCATCCTATTGAAATCTCTTTCGGCAAGATCCATATTAATTTTAGCTTGTTTTACAGCATCTTCTGCTTGCTGAATATCTTCCGCTCGAGCCCCGTCTTTCAATAATTCAAATTGAGCTTCTGCGGCTTCTTCACCTGCGTTAGCCTGTTCCAATTGTATCTCCAAATTCTCATGGTCAATAATCATTACGGTGTCACCTTCGCGAACCCTTGCTCCTTCATCGTATTTTATTGCAATAACCTGCCCGGTAACTTTTGAGCTTACAACGGCATTTGTTGCTTCAATATTTCCTGAAGCCGAAATAGTATTTCTTTCATTCTCATTACCGCAGCCTGCAGTATAAATAATAATCAAAACAAAAAATATTTTTACGAATGATTCCATATAATTGCCCTATATTTATCCCGCCTTTGCGGGAAGTGATTTATAAAATAATTCAATTCCTTTTTCAGTAAGAATCCCTTTTAATAAAATTTCGAAAGTAACCGGTAATGCATTATTTATAGTTAACTTATTTTCAGATAAGAAAGTTGGATTAATTATCGCTCTAATTGAAGCAATAAGGACAGTAATAATTATTTCATTCGGTTTATCTTCAATATAACCTTCACTTTTCCCCTGTTCTATGATTTTCGATAATATAACCATCATTTTCTTTGACCTGAATTTATCTATTTTACCCCACAAACCCGGCATATGCTGCTTGATATCGACCATCCATTTTTCACTTGCGCGAAGAATTGATTTGCTTAAAAAATCTAAAAGTGATAATATTTTTAGAACCGCATTCTGATCGTTATTTACAATTTCATCTATTTTACTGCTCATATACTTCATTGTATCCTGAACAACGGCTTCAACAAGATGATTCTTTGTTGCAAAATATTTATAGATAGTCTTTTTGCTTATCTGCATTTCACTAGCTAAAACATCCATAGAAGTCTTATAAAACCCTTCGGAGAAATATTTAGCCTGGGCATATTTTAAAATTTTAGTTCTATCATCCTCAATTTCAGTAATATTTTCTGTCAGCATTGGAAACTTTTTTTTTAATTATCGTTTCCAAATATAAAGCATGGAAACTATTTTGTCAAGTATTAGTTTCCGCACTCGAAAACAATATCACATAATTTGCAATTGCTTTAATAGTTGAATAATTTTAACACTATAAAAAAAGCAGTTATACTAAGGGAGAGTATAACTGCTTATTATGCGTCATTATTTAGGTGGGAAATCCGTTTAGTTTTTAAATTCTTAAGATATTTTATTATTCAGTATTTATTTCTACATTTTGTCATTCATAAGTTCAATAATTATACTGCAGAATGTATTATTTAAAATAAATGAAAGATACACTTTTGGGATGAATGGAATATTTAAATGATGAAAGACAATATTGATAAATTATCAATAATTTTTATCTAAGGAATGAAGCAATTCACGTAAATGCATTTGTGAACCGGAGTTAAACCAATCTTCAATTAACCTAAAAGAAATTGATATTTCGGTAGATAATTTTAATTCTTTACTTTTTACTTTTTCTTTTATTTCTTCCCTTGAAAACCATTTTGCATCTTCGAGTTCTTTATCAAGAAGAGTTATTTCCGTAGTTTCAGCTTCAGCATTAAATCCTATCATTATTGAACCGGGGAAAGGCCAGGGCTGTGAAGAATGATAAGAAATATTTTTCACTTTAATCCCTGTCTCTTCTAACACCTCACGAGATACTGCATTTTCCAAACTTTCACCCGGTTCAACAAAACCTGCAATAACAGAATACCTTTTAGGAGGCCAAACAGGCTGCCTTGCCAATAAACATTTTTCCTCACTAGTAACTATAACAATTATAGCTGGATTTGTGTGGGGGAAAAAATTGGAGTTACATTCAGGACAAAAAGCTTTATGTCCTCCTTCTTCTAATATTGTTTGGGATCCGCATTTCCCGCAGAATTTTACCCTTTCTTTCCAATAGATCATTGATTTTGCGTAAGCCAGTATAGCAGCTTCTTTTTGATTCAAAATTGATGCAACTTTTCTCAGGTCATCAAATTTATAAGATTCATTTTTTATAAAAATATTTTCTTCACTTACATCAACAGTGAAGTAGAAATTATCATGGGCTTTACCAAGAAAAATTAAATCATTATTAATAATTTTTTTTATATCTGCATATTTAAAAAATACTGCTTTAGTTTCAGGATTCAATGTGATTAAATTTTTTGAATTACAAATTGGGATGATTAAGGAATTAGAACTTTCTAAAAATCTTTTTATTTCATCACTTTTAATTCTATCTTCAGTAAGCCTGTCAAAATCATAAAGAGAAAAATAATTTGCCGGATTATTCATAACTAAATATCATTTAAACTTTGAGATTATTATAATGCAATAACTAAAAATATAAACAAAAATATTCTTAACAAGAATCGGATTAAACAAATTGATATTTACTAAACCATGTTTTATTGATTTTTTGCCGTGATTATAACAATTCATCTAATACTTCGTCAATGTTTTTCAACACCTTATCAGCTGAAGAAAAATTCCCGTTGCTGGTTAATTCACTCGGAATTACAAAACAATTTATACCGGCACTTTTTGCAGATATTAATCCTCTTTCCGAATCTTCAAAAGCGAGACATTCTTCATTTTTAAAGCCGCTTTTTTCAACTGCCAGAAGATAAGGTTCGGGTTCAGGTTTAAATTTTGTGTAATCGTCTCCTGTTAGGATAAAATCAAAATATTTTAAAAGACCGGATGATTTATGAATAATTTCAAAATGGTCTTTCCGTGAACTAGTAACAATACCCATCATATATTTACCGTATAAATTTTCTAGAACTTCTTTTGCACCAGGAATAACCTTACACTCCTGTTTAAGTATTCTTGCATAAAGTATATCCCGTTCTTTGCGCAGGTTATCTATTGCTTCTGAAGAAAAACCTTTTTCCTTAGCTAAATGCCATGTCCCATTTCCTTTGATTAAGAAAAATTCAATATACATTTCTCTTGTTAAATTTATCCCGACAGTTGCGAGAACATTTTGGGTTGCAGTAAAATAAAGTCGTTCGGTATCTACAAGTATACCGTCATTATCCCAAAAGATTGCTTTTATCATTTTTTGTTTGAAGTTTTTTGGAATGGAAATTTTTATTTAAAAAATTGTAACAGCTATTAAAAAATAAAAATTTTTAATTTATAATTCTAATTGAAAAAAGGATATTGTTGGCCCTGAGAGTATAAAAGTGTTTTCTTCGAGTTCTTTATCCTTAAAATACTTATAATTTTAGGGCTTTCCCTTGAAAATTATCTTAGAAAAATAAAATAAAGTAACCTGATTTGTTTATTTTAATCGTTAGCTATTAAATCTGTTGTTAAAATAAAAGAGCCTGTCAGCTAAAATCTAATTTGGCAGGCAGGCGATAAAAAATATTATCAAATAATAACTTAAATCAGTTCCCAATAACTAAACATACGCATGCGGATTATGTAAATATAAAATAACAGACTTTTTGATAGACAATTAAGTTGTATTTTTTTACTGAAAAATCAGAAATATATTTTGGAATATATACAACTTATTTTGATTTTTCCCAGAGATATCCACCTGCTTGTTTAATACGTCCTTGCAGACACATTGATATATTTCTAACTTTTAATTTTTCACTAGCTTCGCCAATTGATTTAAACTTGCCTGCAATTTTACCGTCCAGGGTTTTTGCAACAACCGGGATAGGTTTCTTGTATCCTCCTCCGTGATTCTTTATTCTATTTTTATCTTTTGGATTTATATATTCGGCAGTAAAATCGCCACTCTTTTTATTTTTATTTTTACAAAGCTGCCTGATTGTATGTGCATTTAAACCAATATTTTCCGCAGCATCTTTAGTTGAGGCAAATTTTGCAAAAAATTTACCTTTCTTAAAAATATTTATTGGTTTGCTTCGGGGATTAAACCTCTCTGATTTCAATGGAACTTTTAATGGTCGTTTTCCGTTAGCAAAGAGCCAATAATAACCTTTTACAGCTATTCCATCTCTAACAGCGTGTAAAATATTTGAGGGGTGAGAATTTATTTTTCTAGCAGCTTCTGATACGCTGTCATATTTACGTACGAACACCCCTGTATTTTGATTGTACGCCCACACAGCTTTTGGATCTGCCATCAAATTTCTCCTTTCATAAAATTATTATTTATGTTTATTATTATTCTTAATGCTAATCCTGATGGTTTGCATATAAAAATTCATAAAGTAATCGGGAGATATTTTCTTTATATGCCCTCAGAATTGCCTCCCTAATGAAATGTTTTTGATTAGCTATCTAAATTTAATGTAATTTTTTTTAAAAATACAAAGAATAATAAAAATTCTCCCTAATTAATACTCCTTAAATACCGAAGAAAATAAAAAATATGCAGATTAATTATAAATACAGATAAACTGCTTAATTTATTTAAGGGATAATATTTTATTTAGTTCATCTGTGCTTACTTTTAATAAGCCAACCGGCACAAGGCGCGGCGTTAAAGTTTTCCAATTTGCATTTGCTGAAAATAATTCTTTAAAAATTGGAAGAGAATCGGAAACTTTCCCATTATTGGCAAGAGTAACCGCATGCCAGTATTTCATTTCTTCATTATCGGGGAACATTTTTTCTGCAGCAGAATATTCCTCCATAGCTTTCTTCATATCCCCTTTTTCAACCGCAAGATCTCCGTTATTCATATGTTCATAAGCTCTATATACTCTTAAAACTCTTTTTAATTCTTTTATTGGCTCAGGATTATCTTCAACTCGAAGATCAATTAATTTATCTTCCCACGGCTTATCTGTTGATTGACCTTTAAAGACCATTAAAGCGGCTGATTGCTTCCCTCTTATATCACCTCCGGCCTTCTGCCCAGCTTCTAAAGCTGTTACCATTCTTTCAGCCAAAGGGCTTTTTGCGGTTTTAAAAGCTTCAGCCATTGCCGGCCATACTCTATCGTTAAGCATAAGATTTGCCTGGACAGAGAAATTATCGCCGATTAGATTTCCTGCAGCTGGTACGCAATTTTTGCCTGTATATGATGCAACTCTTCCTTTTGAATCAAGAACAGCAACCTGTCGCAAATCTTTTCCATTATCATCGGAAAGAAGAGAATCAATAACTTGTGAAGGTTTTAACCCTTTTTTTAATAATTTCAGTCCCCTAATACCGAAAGAAACATTAACAAATGATTGTGTTGCAATGACTCCAACCCCTGCTTCTCCCCATGGTACAACTGCTCCTACATTAAACCAATGAGATTGAACAGCAACACCAAGCTCTCCGGTAACAGTATCTCTTGCAACAATTGAAAATGTGTGCGCATAAGGATTTGAATAAAATGTTTGTGCATTCATATTATCAATTAATAATATTGTAAAACACATTAATATAACCGTTAATTGTTTAATCATTTTTATTTCTCCTTAAAATTTGTTTTTACTATGTGTAAGATATGATATAGAAAACAAAATTATTCAATTACAAACATAAATTTTTGCTACATTTATATTTTTAATTTTAAACGAAAATATGAGTATAGAGTATCAAATTCTCGGCAAACCGGGGAAAGATAATGCACTTTTTGTCCGATTGAACAGCGGAACAAAAATGTACAGGCTTCTATTTGACTGCGGTGAAAAAACCCTTGAAGAGTTAAAGCAATCGGATATAAGAAGCATTGATCATATTTTCTTTTCACATTTGCATATAGACCATATTGCAGGTTTTGACTATTTCTTCAGAAGAAATTATGATCGTTTAAAACCAATTTTTATCTGGGGACCAGGAGAAACTGCTGAAATAATCCATCATAGGCTGCTTGGTTACAAATGGAATCTTATAGGTGATTCAGGAGGAAACTGGTTTATTAGTGATATTGGAGAAAAATCATTCAAACAGTTTTATATAAAATTTACCGATGGCTTTAGAAATATAAAACTTGTTGGTAAAAAAGAGTTTAAAGATGATATGTTTGAAACTAATGATTTTGTAATTAGAAAAATAAAATTAAATCATATAATTCCGTCAATTGGATATTCTATTGTTGAAAAACCTTTATACAATATTAATAAAGTTGAACTGGAAAGATCTAAATTGCCGCACGGCAGATGGTTGGAAAAATTAAAAGATCTTTCACTAGAAGATTCCAAAAAAATTGAAATAGAGGGAAAGGAATTTCTTTTAGGAGAACTGAAAAAAAATCTTCTAAAAACTACAAAAGGAATGAGTATTGCATATTTAACAGATTTTGTCTGGGAAGACAGCTCAAAAGAAAAGTTGATTAATTTTATTAATGACTGCGATGTATTAATATGTGAAAGTCAATACTCAAAGGAAGATTCTGAACTTGCAAAAACAAATTATCACCTAACCACATTACAGGCTGCATCGTTAGCTAAGGATACAGGTGTAAAAAGACTTATTTTATTTCACCTTTCGGAGAGATACCTGAAAGATTTTAAAAAATTGTT